>CEUA01065466.1_pt1 | contig 96260 bp, 95 predicted proteins | sample 361541 | NCBI WGS metagenome assembly CEUA01 (sample SAMEA2623079, study PRJEB7988) | marine metagenome | isolation source: saline water (ENVO:00002010), including
AATTGAACCTATATTATCTTTTCCAAAAATATCTGCAAGTACAACTGGTGGAATTACTAGCAACCCTCCTAAAGCCATTCCAAAAATGAAACCTATCAAATATGCTAAAAATATATTAGAAATCAGAAGAAATAATAAAGCCGAAAGCCCCAACCATATACATCCAAAAAAATAAACAATTTTTGAGGAAAATTTGTCTGTTGCCCATCCTGTAACTAAGCTCCCTACTCCGGTCCCTAAAGCCATTATCGTTAATGCCGAAGCCGCAAAAATAGGATTGATACCTTTATCTATTAAGTATGCAGCTTGATGAATATTGACTCCAGTATGAATAAAGTATGTTAGGAACCCAACCATTGATAGCATCCAAAAAGGTCTAGTTTTGAGTGCATTTTTTAATGATATCGAAGAATCGTTTCTATCTTTGTTTCCTAAATTATTTTTCAATTCAAGATATTTTTTATCTTTTGAGTCTATTTGTTTAGGATCATCTACCATTGTAAAAAAGACTAAAGGTAAAGAAATAAACCAAACCATTAGGCCTATAAATATCCAACTCATCCTCCAAGAATCTGGATTATTACCATCTAAATCTATTATTAATTGCGCAAAGAGTGGAAATAATCCCATACCCAAAGAATGTGATAAGCCCAAAATACCAGTTGCTTTCCCTCTATTATTTATAAACCATTTTGCAACAATTGTTGACGCACCAATTTGTATAGGAGAGCTAAAAATTATTCTTCCAATCCCAAATAATATATAGAAAGTAATGGGGTTAAATGTCCTACTTATTAAGAGCGTTGAAATTCCTAATAAAGAGACTGAGAAAAATAAAGTTTTTTTAGACCCATATTTTTGAATAAGATATCCTGAAAGAGGAGAAATAAATACTGATAATATACCTGCAAGGGAAGAAGCACCAACAATTAATGTTCTTGACCATCCTAAATCTTCACTCATTGGATAAACAAAAACTGCAATTGTTAAAGTAGCAGCTGCATTACGAACAAACATTGTTGAACCTGATCCTGCCACAATAATCCATCCGTAGTAAAAAGATGAATTTTTTTGGATGAATTTCGCTAATTGGTTCATTCTAGCTATTTATTTAATCTAATAATAGAATGTAACATTAAATTTATTATCCGTTTAGGACTTTGGGAGAGAAAATGTCTATTAATTTTGATAAAAATAAATATTTGAAGAGTGTTGAGCTTTTAGAAGGCGAAAAAAAGTTTTTTGATATTAAGTCATTGACAGATGACAATAATATTAATCTAAGTAAAATTCCATTTTCTATAAGAGTTCTTATTGAAAATGTTTTAAGAGCACATCACAATGATATTTCTAATTTAGAGCAGATAGAGCAACTTATAAATTGGACTGGAAATTCTGTTCCGGATAAAGAATTCCCTTATATGCCAGGGAGAGTAATTCTTCAAGATTTTACAGGGGTTCCAGTTGTTGTAGATCTTGCAGCAATGAGAGATGCTGTTAGTAATTTAGGGATTGATGCATCAATGATTAATCCTATTGTAAGAACGGATCTTGTAATTGATCATTCTGTACAAGTAGATTCTTTTGCTCAAAATTCTTCTTTGACAAAAAATATTTCTAGAGAATTTGAAAGAAACCAAGAGAGATATAAGTTATTAAAATGGGCTCAGAACTCTTTTTCTAACTTTTTAGTTGTACCTCCTGGAACTGGAATTGTACATCAAGTAAATTTAGAAAATTTAGCTGAAATAATATTAAGTTCTAATGAAAATGATTTTATATATCCTGACACATGTGTAGGGACTGATTCACATACAACAATGATTAATGCTGTTGGAGTTCTAGGATGGGGAGTTGGTGGTATAGAGGCAGAAGCAGTAATGTTAGGTCAACCTTATTATATGCAAGTACCAGAAGTCATCGGAGTAAATCTTTATGGAAATATAAATGAAGGCACTACTGCAACAGATGTGGTTTTGGCAATAGTTGAAAAATTGAGAGAAGTTGGCGTTGTTGAAAAATTTGTAGAATTTTTTGGATCAGGCATGACTAACTTATCATTAACTGATAGAGCAACTATCTCAAATATGGCTCCTGAATATGGAGCGACATGTGGATTCTTTCCTGTGGATAATAGAACCATGGATTATTTGATTTTGACTGGAAGAGATAAAAAAATTATTGATAGAGTTGAGAATTACACTCAAATAAATAATATGTTCTATGAAGGTAAAGATCCTAATTTTACAAAAAAAATAGATTTTGATTTGTCTGCTGTTCAACCTTCTTTAGCGGGTCCAAAAAGACCTCAAGATAGGCTTTCTTTATCAAATGTAAAAACTAATTTTTACGAAAATTTTAAATTAGAAGAAGATCAAATTAATAATAGTGAATTAGATGATGGTTCTGTAGTTATAGCTGCTATAACTAGCTGTACTAATACCTCTAATCCAAATGTTATGATGGGTGCTGGAATAATTGCTAAAAATGCATCAATGAAAGGTATGAAACCAAAAGATTGGGTGAAAACTTCACTAGCTCCTGGTTCAAAGGTTGTAAGTAAATATTTAGAGTCAGCTGGTCTTGATAAATACCTTGATGATATAGGATTTCAAACTGTAGGATACGGGTGCACTACATGTATAGGGAATTCTGGTCCTCTACCTCAGGAAATAGCTGACGAAATAGATAATAAAGAGCTATCTGTTGCAGCTGTACTTTCAGGTAATAGAAATTTTGAAGGAAGAGTTCATCCTCAAGTCAAAGCTAATTATTTGGCTTCACCTATGCTGGTTGTTTTGTATGCATTAGCTGGAACAATTAATATAGATTTTACAAAAGACCCAGTTGGAATTGATAAAGATGGTAATCCTGTTTTTATTAGTGATCTTTGGCCTAGTACACAAGAAATTGAAGATACTATCGAAAATTCATTAGACTCAAAAATGTTTATTGATGAATATAAATCAGTTTTTGAAGGACCTGAGGAATGGAAAATACTTTCTTCGACTAAGTCCGATAAATTTAAATGGGAAAATGATTCAACTTATATCCAAAAGCCACCATATTTTGAAAATTTTGATCAAAAGCTACCTGAAAAAATTAAAATTAAAGATTCTAGATGTCTTGTAATTTTGGGTAATTCAGTAACTACTGATCATATATCTCCAGCTGGCTCTATACCTCAATCTGCACCATCTGGGCAGCTGTTAATTTCAAGTGATGTTCCGCGATTTGAATTTAATTCATACGGTTCCAGAAGAGGAAATCATAACATTATGGTCAGAGGTACGTTTGGCAATATTAGACTTAGGAATCAGATTGTTGAAGATGAGGGTGACTGGACAATTCATTTCCCAACAAATGAAAAAATGAGAATTTATGAAGCTTCTGAGCTATATCAAAAAGCCAATGTTCCATTAATTGTAATTGCTGGTAAAGAATATGGTACTGGCTCTTCAAGAGATTGGGCGGCTAAAGGTCCAGCTTTATTGGGAGTTAAAGTGGTAATAGCTGAAAGTTTTGAAAGAATTCATAGATCAAACTTAGTTGGAATGGGTATTGTACCTTTACAATTTATAAACAATGAAAATTTTGAAATATTAAATTTAGATGGATCTGAATTTTTTGAATTTGAAGGGTTAGAATCTAGTATTACTCCAAATTCAGAAATCAATGTGACAGCCAAAAAAAATGATGGTACTATTTTAAAATTTAAGACTTTATTGAGGATAGATACTCAAATTGAAGCTGAATATTATTACAATGGAGGTTTATTACCTTATGTTTTGAGAAAAATGGTTAGGGAGTCAAGCTAATACTTCCAGATGGAGTAGTGTTCATCCAGTTAAAATCTGAATCATTCAGCTTTGTAGGTATAACCTTTTGATCACTTAATAATATTTCCTCACCCAGTTTTCCAAATATAATAGGTACACTTATCCTAGGCAATCTTAATTTTATTACTGGTTTTAATTCCATATTTATTTCTCTAAAAACCTCTCCTAAAGTAATTGGATTTTTTGAAACTAAATTTATAGGACCTTTTAGTTTTTCATTATTAATTATGTGAAGAATTGCTCTTATTGCATCTATTTTAGAAATCCAGGGGAAATAATTTTTTCCTGAACCGATTTTATTGATTCCAATTATACTGCTGTATTTCTTCATATAAGTATATATGTCTGCATTTTTATCTATTATTGTTCCAAATCTTAAAAAAACAACCCTTGTTTTTTCAAGCTGCTGAATTGATTCCCATTCCTCTACTAAATCTGCAATTATCCCTCTTCCTTTTGGAGATCTTTCATCAATTATTTCATTTGGTCTATCTCCATAAATCCCACATGCAGATGCTGAAATTATTAATTTTGGAGGTGTTTTAGAATTCTTAATTGAATTAATCAAAGTTTTAGTAGAGCTAATTCTACTAGACTTTATATCTGAAATTTTTTTTCTTTTAAATGGATTTATTATTCTTTCACCATTTAAATTTATTATTATTTGAGATTCATCGATTAAGTTTTGAGGTAAAAAATTATTTTGAGGATCCCAAAATTTTTTTTTATTTTTATTTCTTAGAAGACAATTTATTTCAAAATTTTCTTTTGAAAGTGCTGAAACTAAACTTTTTCCTAAATATCCACTAGAACCACTTATAGTAATTTTCATTATATTTTTTTAAGCTGATATACTTTCAATAAACTTTTTATAGAAAAATAATAATATATATATAAAATAATCTCCAAGAGAATTAAAATGCAATATACCCAAAAAATTACAAATATTTCAGATAAATTAGTTGAAATTTTAAATTCATTAGATAATTTTCAATTAAAGAAAATTAATTTTAAATTTGAAGATGATGAAAGATTTATTTGGTATTACACTCCGCATGAACAAAATGGACTTTTGGTTTTTCAGATGAAACCATATCAACGTAAATTAGTTTATGAATTATTGGAACTTACATATTCAAATAAAGGATATCAAACAGCTAAATCAATTATAAATTTAGAATCTATTTTAGGTGATTATGAAGCAAATCACTCAAATTCTAACGATGGAGGTAATGGTGCATGGGTTAGATCTGAAGAAAGATACTGGTTAGCTATTTTTGGAGATCCTTCTTCGGATAAACCATGGGGTTATAGATTTGGTGGACATCATATAGGTTTAACTGTAAACGTGAAATCTGATTATATTTCTATGCACCCTCTTTTTTTTGGAGCAAATCCAGCAAAGGTTCTTGAAGGAGAAAAAAAAGGATTTAGGGCACTCAGTCTTGAAGAAGATGTAGCTCGAAAGTTAGTCACATCCCTATCCGAGGATAATAGAAAAATTGCAATTATAAACCCAATGGCTCCTCCTGATATATTAACTGCAAATTATAGGAATTTTAATTCCTCAGATTTTAATGCAGGGCTAAATTTCAATAAATTAAATGATAAACAGAAAGATAATCTTATAGACCTGATTAAGGTGTATACAAATAGATTTACAGAAGAATATGCTCTAAATTATCTAAATCAAATATTAAAAAATGGATTTGAAAATACAACTTTTGCTTGGTCAGGATCGATTGATATATCAAAAGAGCATTATTATTTTATAAGACATGATAAATTTCTAATTGAGTATGATAATACTCAAAACAATGCAAATCATATTCATTCAGTTTTAAGAGATTTCAATGGAGATTATGGAGAAGACATTCTTTCTAAACATTATAATTCTAATCATTAGGTAGATAGAATATTTATTATTTCTCCTTCATCGTTAAGATCAATATCGAAAGCATTCGGATTACTAGGGAGACCTGGTAGAGTAATTATATCTCCAGCTAAAGTTACTATTTGTTTAGCCCCTCCCAGTACTCTCACCTCTTTAATTGGGAGTGTGTGACCAGTAGGAGCCCCCCGTAATTTGGAGTCTGCAGAAACAGATAAATGTGTTTTAGCCATACAAATAGGAAAATTCCAACCTTGACTCTCAAAAAGCCTTAGCGTTGTTCTTGTCATTGGACTCCATGAAACCTTATCCGCAGAATAAATATTCTTAGCAAGACTTTCAACTTTATCAATTGGACTATCAGAATCTTCATATAGTAAATTAATTTTTTCATCATTATTTTCTAAACTTGAAATATACTCAGCTAATTCAATCATCCCGTCTCCACCTTTTGCAAATCCATCAGACTCTATAGCAATAGAGTTATTTTCTTTACAAATATCTTTTACAAGTTCTATTTCTTCCTTTGTATCGTCTGGAAATTTATTTATTGCAACGACCGATTTTAATCCATATCTAGAAACTATTCTTAAAGCATTTTTTAAATTTTCAGCACCGTCAATTATAGCTTTTTTATTTTTCTCGTTAAGTTTCTTAACATCAACTCCACCATGCCATTTTAATCCTCTAATAGTCGCAACAATTACGGCACAGAAAGGTTTTGGTCCTCCTTGGCGAACCTTTATATCCATAAATTTTTCGAATCCTAAATCAGCTCCAAATCCAGCTTCTGTTATTACATAATCTGCAAAAGATGATGCTATTTGATCTGCTAATATTGATGAGCATCCATGAGCAATATTTCCAAAAGGTCCCATATGTACAATAGCAGGTTGCCCTTCAACTGTTTGAGCTAGATTTGGTTTGATTGCATCCTTAAGTAATGCCATCATTGATCCTACAGCATTGATCTCTTTAGCCAATACAGGCGTTTTATCTTTCTTCCAACCAACAACGATATCCCCTAATCTTTCTCTAAGATCGGAATATGAATCAGTTAATGCCAAAATAGCCATTATTTCAGAAGCTGCTGATATATCAAAACCAGTATTCCTTAATGGAGAAGTATTTTTACCTCCAGTTCCAGCAATAATATTTCTTAAGGATCTATCTTCTGCATCTGTAACCCTTCGCCAAGTTATATTCTCAGGATAAAATTCTTTTATGGCATTTCTATAAACTGTATTATCTACCATTGCAGCCAATAAATTATGAGCAGATTCCATTGCATGAAAATCACCATTAAAATGTAAATTAATATCAACTGCAGGCTCTACGGTAGCCTTTCCACCTCCTGTACCTCCTCCTTTATGACCAAATACTGGTCCTAATGAAGGTTGCCTTATTGTTAATGCCACATTTTTATTTATTTTCCCTAGGCCTTGAGTTAATCCTATGGCAGTTGTGGATTTCCCTTCACCAAGTGGGGTAGGAGTTATTGCAGTTACAACAACTAATTTAGAAATTTTATTTTTATTTATATTTTCAAGAGGAATTTTAGCCTTAAATTTCCCGTATAATTCTAATGAATCTTTCTCAATTCCTAATTCATCTGCAATTTGTTCTATATGTTTAATTTTTTTCATAATTTTTTGGATTTTTAATAACAATTATAAGTATACAAGAGATTATACAGAGTGTAGCCATAACAATGAATGAATGGTAATAGGTATCATATTTGTCATAAAAATAACCAACAATTACAGGAGATATCATCATGCCTATTCCCATAGGGAAGGCATTTAATCCTAAAATTGTACCGTAGTATTTTCCACCGAAAAAATCTCCTCTTAAAGCATGAAATACAGGCGTTCGCATTCCAAAGCCTATTCCCCAAAGAATAGAAAATAAAATAACTATTGAATAACTACTTGCATATGCAAGTATTACGATAGCCAATGCTTGGACTATAAAAAATATTGGAATAATAATTTTTTTATTAAAAATATCTCCTAATATTCCTCCTGATAGCTGTCCAAAAAATTGCAATATAGAAATAATAGGTAAGATTGTACCAGCGGTTATAATATCTAAACCAACGCCATTTTCATCAGTCAAATATAAAAACAGATGAGCAGAAATTGCTCCAACAGATATATTTGCAAAAAGATGCGATAAAGCTAGTATCCAAAAAGGCTGAGTTTTCATTGCTTCTTTAGGATGCATATTCGTATCTGAAAAAAAATTTCTTTTTGATTCTTTTAGCTTTTCTAAAAAACTCATATCTGGTCTTTTCTTTATTATGAATGATAATATTGGACCAGCAATGATAAATATTATAGCTAGATAAATCATTGTTTCTCTCCATCCATTTTTATCAATTGAAAGTACCATCAAGGGTAAAAAAAATCCTCCAAAAGAACTTCCTCCAATTACCCAGCTCATAGCTGTAGATCTTTTATGAGGCATCCAAACATTAACTGCGGACATTGATGGTACAAAACCTCCAATACTTACACCTATTGATACCAATAAATAAGATAAGTAATAAAACAAAATCGTATTAATAGTACTAAGCCAAAATAAACCCAAGCTAGCAACAAAAAATCCAATCAGAATCATCTTCCATGCACCAAATCTATCTGTAAGAAATCCTTCAAGAGGCCCCAGTAAAGCTCCTCCGAATCTACCAAATGAAGCGACTCCTGAAACTACTGTTCTTGACCAATTAAATTCATCTTCAATAGCCTTGAAAATAATACTTCCACCACTAAATGTAGGAATACTTGATATAGCAGTATTTAATCCACCAGCAATACTAATCCACCATCCATAATAAATTTTTTTTATTTTGCTTTTCATCAATTATTACGTGTACACGGTATCATGTATCAATTTACAGGTAAACGTTTCCGTGTAGTTATTTAAATTTTGTAAATACTTTATTTTTATATTTGAAAATTATTGGTTTTCCAGTCTGAATTTCGAGCTTTTCTGTCTCTTTTTCTGACTTATTTTTTATTATTTTTATTAAAGCTCTTATGCTATTTCCATGAGCTGCTATCAAAATATTTTTTTCTTCTTCTAATTTATTAAATAAAATTTCATTACAGAATTCTTTTACTCTATTTACTGTTTCTTCAAGTGATTCTCCTAGAGGTATTCTAGATTTAGGTATATTTTTAAAAAGAGGATTCTCTAATTGTTTTTGTTGATCTTTTTTTTCTAGCAATGGAGGTTTTGTTTTGAAACTTCTTCTCCATTGGAATACTTTTTCTTTTCCAAATTTTGCTGCTGTTTCATCTTTATTTAGACCTTGTAAATCTCCATAATGCCTTTCATTTAAGCGCCAGTCTTTTTCTAATTTTACAAACTCATGATTTGATTTATTAAGAATTATTTCACCTGTTTTGATAGCTCTATTGAAAATAGAACTATAAGCATTATCTATATTTATTTTGTTATCTAAAATTTCTAAAGCTGCCATTTCAGCCTCTTTGATACCATCATTTGATAAAGAAATATCAGTCCATCCTGTAAATCTATTTTCTACGTTCCATAAACTTTTACCATGTCTGACTAGGATTAATAAGCTCAATTGATTCCTCAAATTTTTAGATATAGATATATTATCAATTTTTTATAATAAGTCTAAGGTTTTCTTCTTTCTCTAAACTAATTATTTCTTCTAAATATTTATAATCATTTTTTATTTCTAGGACATTTATATATTTTTTTGTAGGCAAATAATCATATGATTCTTCTAAACACCTAAATTCAAATCTATTTTTTGTTTCTAATATTTTTCTTGTACAAGGCTCCATGCTTGATAAACCAACTGAATTACCAAATTTATCAAAATATATTATTGTAAGAGGGAAATAAGTTTTATACATCCAAAATCCTTTTTGTTCTTGTTCTTGTTCATATTGGAAAATCATTCCGTCTATATTTGGGCTTAGATCTTCTCTGCACATTAGTCCAAATTTATATTCGTTAATATTTTTACCAAGGTATGTTTCTAGAGGATAATTAAAGTCTTTAGTTTGGATATTTATTGATATAGATTCATAATTAATTAATTTTTCATCACAACCATTGTAAAAATCAATAATTCGATTATCTAATTCACAAGAATTTATAAGTGGTATTACTAGTACAATAAAAAATACTTTTTTTTTCATTCATTTAGGAGTTCTTTTACTTTTCTAGGTATCTCAAACTTAATATCTTCATCTATATCATCAAACTTATAAACATTTGAAGGGTTAAGTTTTTTTATTATTTCATAGACTAACTTATCAGGTGTAGATGCTCCTGAAGTTAATCCTATTTTTTCAATACCTTTCAACCAATCTGGATTTATTTCGTCATAAGAATTTATAAGATATGCTTTTGTGCCTGATTGTATAGATACATCTCTTAATCTGTTACAATTTGAAGAATTTGAAGCTCCAACTACTAAAATTAAATCAACTTTTTTTGCAAGCTTTACTGTTACTTCTTGTCTATTTGTTGTTGCATAACAAATATCATTTCTAATTGTTGCATTAGGGTAAATAGACTTAATTTTATCTACTGTTTGCTGTGTATCTCTAACTGATAATGTAGTTTGAGAAAGGACGACGACATCTTTATCTTTTGATTTTTCTTTTTCTAAGTGAAATTTTTCTCTATCGTCAATTATCTTCATGTTTGCCTGACCTGAAGTTCCTATAACTTCTTGATGTCCTTTATGTCCAACTAAGATTATATTTTTACCTTCTCTTGAGTATTTTTTTGCTTCGTTATGAACTTTTGTAACTAAAGGACAAGTTGCATCAATCACAGTTATATTTTTTTTCTTTGCTAAAGCATAATCTTCAGGAGGGGAGCCGTGGGCAGAAAATACTACTACAGAATTATTAGGAATATCTTTTACATTTTCTACTGTGATTGCTCCTTTAGATTCTACTTCAGAAACAACTACAGGATTATGTACTATTTGATGTTTTACATATACCGGAGAGCCATATTTCTCTAAAGCAATTTCTACTAAATCAATTGCAAGTACAACTCCGGCACAAAAACCTCTAGGGTTTGCTAAATAAATTTCCATATTTTAAAAAGTTTATACTTAAAGTATAATATTTTTTTTTGATATTACATATATTAGAAAAATTTTAATACTTTTATATTTATAAAATTATTATTTTTAATATTTTTTTTTGATAGATTATGAATATACATTAAATTGAATATGAAAAATACACAAAAAGGTCCATTAATTATTAGTGGAAACGCTCATAATACACTAGCAAAAGATATTGCATCATACATAGGGCAAGATTTAACTAGGGCAGAGGTATTTAAATTTAATAATGATAATACTTTTGTAAAAATACTTGAAAACGTCAGAGAGCGTGATGTTTTTATAATACAACCTACGGCTTTTCCTGTGAATGATAATATAATGGAATTATTGATTATGATAGATGCAGCTAAAAGAGCATCTGCAGGAAGAATAACTGCAGTTATTCCATATTTTTCCTACGCAAGAACAGACAAAAAAGATCAACCTCGTGTTCCTATTACAGGTAGACTGATCGCAGATTTAATAACTACAGCAGGTGCAGATAGAGTAATGATGATGGATTTACATGCAGGTCAGGTTCAAGGTTTTTTCTCAGCTACAGTTGATGAATTAACTGCATTACCCATACTAGCAAGTTATTTTATAGATAAAAAATATGATGATTGGGTTGTAGTATCTCCAGATATTGGAGGAACAAAAAGAGCTAGAGATTTCGCAAATAAATTAGGAGCTCCACTAGCAATTATAGAAAAAAGAAGAATTGGGAATAAAGATACGGTAGAGACTCTTAATATAATTGGAGAGGTGAAAGATCGATCAGCAATTTTATTTGATGATGAAATAAATACAGGCGGAACTATGATAGCGGGTTCAAAAATTTTGAAAGAAAATAATGTTAAAGATGTTTATGTTGCCGCTACACATGGAGTTTTTCCAAATGGGTCTCTTGAAAAAATAGTAAGCTCAGAGGAAATAAAAGAGATAGTAGTAACAGATAGCTTACCTATTCGGAATGAAAGCTCTAAGCTTAAAATCCTTCCTATTTCTGAACTTTTAGGAGAAGCTATCAAGCGAACAAATCGTGGTGATTCAGTAGGTGCACTTTTCTTATAGTAAATTCTTTATGTTTAATTTTATAAAAAAATTAATAAAAAATTCTAATGAAGAAGAAATCAAAAATTTATTAAAAATTGTTGATGAGATAAATTCTTTAGAGTCTAATTACAATTCATTGAGTGATGAAGAATTAAAGAAATCTACCTTGATTTTGAAGGAAAAATATACTGTTAATAAGTCTCTTGATGAAATTCTTCCAGAGGCATTTTCAGTTGTAAGGGAGGCATCAAGTCGTTGTTTATCTATGAGGCATTTTGACGTTCAACTTATTGGAGGATTATGTCTTCATCAGGGTAAAATAGCTGAAATGAGAACGGGAGAAGGAAAAACTTTAGTTGCAACGTTGGCTGCTTATCTAAATACGTTGTCGGAAAAAAGTGTTCATGTTGTAACAGTAAATGATTATTTAGCTAAAAGAGACTCACTGTGGATGGGAAACATTTATAATTTCCTAGGATTAAGTGTTGGTTGTATTCAAAATAGTGGTTCTTTTTTACTTGAAAAAAACTCTAACGATCAACTGGAGCTAGTTGATGCAACTAGGGAAGAAGTTTATAAATGTGATATTGTATATGGAACAAATAATGAATTTGGTTTTGATTATCTTAGAGACAATATGGCTCAAGAATCTAAAGAAAAAGTGCAACGAGACCTTGATTTCGCAATAGTTGATGAAGTTGATAATATTCTTATAGATGAAGCCAGAACACCTTTGATAATTTCAGGACCAGCTCCAGATAAAACCCAAGATTATAAGAAATTTTCTAAAATTGCTTCTAAATTAGTTTTGGAAACTGATTATCAAATTGATTCAAAGCGACAATCTGTAGCCTTAACTGAAAAAGGTATTGATAAAGTAGAGAAAGAATTAGATATTGAAAATCTTTATTCAGAAGAAAATCAAATATTTTCTCACCTATTAGAAAATTCAATAAAGGCGAATAATTTCTATATAAAAAATGATCAGTATGTAGTCAGAGATTCCGAAGTTGTTATTGTTGATGAGTTTACAGGTAGATTAATGGAGGGCAGAAGATATTCTGATGGGTTGCATCAAGCAATTGAGGCAAAAGAATCAGTAAGTATAAAAAGAGAATCTGTTACTTATGCAACTATAACTTTACAAAATTATTTTAGATTATATGGGAAATTATCTGGAATGACTGGTACTGCTGCAACTGAAGCTGAAGAATTTCAAAAAATATATAAATTAGAAGTTTTAGAAATACCTACTAACAAAGATTCTCTAAGAAATGATTTGCCTGATCAAATTTATATGACTGAGGAAGCAAAATGGAAAGCTGTTTCAGATAAGATCAAAGAATTAAATTCTAAAGGTACTCCCGTTTTAGTTGGTACTACAACTATAGAAAAATCAGAATTTTTATCAAAGTTACTTAAGTCTGAAGGATTAAAATGTAACGTTTTAAATGCGAAACAGCATGAATCTGAAGCAAAAATTATTTCAGAAGCTGGAGCTCCTCATTCTATAACAGTTTCTACAAATATGGCGGGAAGAGGTACAGACATCATATTAGGAGGAAATCCTGAAAATTATAATCAAGTTTCTGATTGGGAAAAAAATAATAAAACTGTTTTAGATAATGGAGGTTTATACGTCTTAGGTACAGAAAGGCACGAATCTAGAAGAATAGATAATCAATTAAGAGGTAGGTCTGGTAGACAAGGTGATCCTGGTATAACTCAATTTTTTATTTCAACAGAAGATGTTCTAGTTAGAAGGTTTGGTGGAGATAGGATTAAATCTGCTATGAGTATGTTTAAATGGGATGAAAATGAAGCAGTCGAAAATAAAATGATATCCAGATCTATTGAATCTGCTCAATCAAAAGTTGAAGCATATCATTTTGAAATTAGGAAAACTTTAGTTGATTATGATGATGTAATGAACACCCAAAGAGATGTTATATATAAATTAAGAACCAAAGCTCTTTTTTCAGAAAAATTAAGTGATGAAATATTTGACTATATAAATTCTGAGATGTCTAATTATTTTTTATCAAATGATTTGAATTCAGAATTTGAGGAGGTAAATAAACTAGCATTTTTACGAAACTATTTCCCTGAAGAAAGTATTCATGATTTAACTGACCCTAATTTATTCAATCAAGAAAATCTTATTGAAAAAGCAAAAAATATTTATGATTTTAGAAAAGAAAGCCTTTCAGAGGATTTATCAAATAGATTGGACAGTCAAATTTTTATACACGCTATTGATTCTAAATGGGTAGAGCATCTAACAATAATGGATAACATGCGACAATCTATAGGCCTTGAAGCAATAGGGCAGAGAAATCCATTAATTCAATATAAAAAAATGGGATTTGATATGTTTTCATTGCTTATGCAGCAAATACAGTCTCAAATTGCAAGTGATGCAATTAGAGTAAGTAATATCCAAAAAACTTCTAACAGAATTTTTAAAGAACAAAAAAATAATTTTGATGACACAAGAAAAAATATGGAAATAGCATCGAATAACTCTAATTCCACAAACTCTAATCTTTCGAGAAAAGATAGAAGAAGAATGGAAAAATTGAATAGAAAAAATTCTAGAAAAAGAAAATAAGAATGCCCATATTTAATAAAGAAGAAATAAAAATCATAGAGTCTTTTTCAAATATAAATAAAGAAAATTTTAGGACTAATATATTAAGCATAATTGGTAATTGGAAGATAAGTAATCTTAATAGTTATGATTACTTATTAATGAACGAAGCTTTTAATTGGAGAAGATTAGCAATAAAAATAATTGATTATGTTGAATGTGATAAAAAATTATATTCAAAATTATTAGATTGGATTTTTACTCCTCATTTATATGCTACTTTTTCTGAAAATGGGTTTAGGGAGCTAATTGGTTATGAAAAGTATAATGCTCACTTGTCTTATTTTTATGGAGTAACAATTGAAAGATGCCTAATTTCTTATACTGAAGAAGAATTATTTAAAAGACAAATCTCATATGGGAATTTTGTTAGATACACTCCAGAAGATGTATACTCAAAAATATATAATATTTCTTATAATGAATTGATTGAAGAATTTTTATCTAAATATAATCTTAATCCAAATAGTTTAACAGAAATAGAATTTGAAAACTTTACATATTGGTGCTTTAAGAAGAGGGTTGAAAATTCTGAACCATCAAAACTTGCTTCAGATACAAAAAAAGGAACTATGTTTTTATATAAATTTTTAGAATCCGAGAATAAAAGATTGAACTCAACAGAAAAGATTGAGAATAATAGAAAAAAAAAAGTTGATTTTGCTTTTTGATTAAGTAAAAAAAATATTATTAAGTTTGGAGGTGTTGGTATCCAAAAAAAATTTAAAATTGTAAATCCTAAAGATCTTGCTAAACGTTTTGATTTTAAAGAAAAAGAGTTTTTTTGGAGAAAAATTTGGGATGAAAATAAGATCTATGAAAGACTTGAAAATCAAAATAGAGATGCTTCATTTGTAATAGATTCGCCTCCGCCTACTGTTTCAGGTTCGCTTCATGTAGGACATATTTTTTCATATACTCATCAAGATATAATTGCTCGTTTCAAAAGAATGAATAATTTTAATGTTGTATATCCTATGGGATGGGATGACAACGGATTACCCACTGAAAGAAGAGTTCAAAATATATTTGGCGTAAGAATAGATAATAATATTCCATACATAGAAAACTTAAATGTAGATAAACAAAAAAAACTAGATGGTATTTCAAAAGATGAGCCTCTCATAGTAAATAGAAAAAATTTCATTGAAATGTGTGAACTAATCACTGCAAAAGATGAAGTGGTTTTTAAGGATTTATTTAGAAAAATGGGTTATTCAATAGACTGGAAAGATGAATATTCAACTATAGATTCTAAATCAAGAATAATTGCACAGTTATCATTTATTGATTTATTCCACAAAGACTTAATTTATCAGTCGAATGCTCCTACAATGTGGGATATTGATTTTCAAACTGCGGTCGCACAAGCTGAAATTGAAGATAGAGAAATTCAAGGAGCATACCATGATATTAAATTTGGCGTAAAAGACTCTAATGAAAATATTATAATATCAACTACTAGACCTGAACTATTAGCATCGTGTGTAGGAATTACAGCTCATCCGGATGATAAAAGATATAAACATTTATTTGGTAAAACAGCTATTTCTCCTGTATTTTTTTCGCCAATACGAGTATTCCCAAGTGAATTAGTTGATATGGAAAAAGGAACAGGTATATTGATGGTTTGTACATTTGGAGATCAAACAGATGTTTTATGGTGGAGAGAAAATTCTCTTCCTCTAAGGCAACTATTCAATTTAGATGGAATTGTTGCAAATATTAATTTTGAAAAAAGTGATAAAGATGTAATTTGGGAGAGTGAAAACCCAGAATTAGCTAATGAAAATATAAAACATATTAAGGGAAAAACCTTAAGTCAAACTAAAAATATCTTAATTGAATTGCTGAAAGATCCTAAAAATTCACTCGATAAAAAACCAGCTTTAGTAAAGGAGCCAGAGAAAATAAATCATCCTGTTAGATTTTATGAAAAAGGAGAATCTCCTATTGAATATATTTCTTCAAGGCAATGGTTTGTAAAAATAACAGATAAAAAAGAAAAATTATTAGATGCGGGTCGGAAAATAAAATGGCATCCAGATTATATGTCCAAGAGGTATGAAAATTGGACAGAGAATCTATCTATTGATTGGTGCATAAGTAGGCAAAGGTTTTTTGGTGTTCCAATTCCTGTATGGTACAAACTAGATTCTAATGGGAATCCAAATTATAAAGAAGTAATAATTCCAAATAAAGACAGTTTACCAATCGATCCGGAGATAGACTGCCCTGAAGGTTATTCCGATGAGGAAAGAGGCGCTCCTAATGGATTTATAGGAGAAAAAGATGTATTTGATACTTGGTTTACATCTTCCTTAACACCACAAATAGTTGCTAAATGGGGGATTGAAAAATATGATGAGATGGAATCTATATTCCCAATGGATATTAGGCCTCAAAGTCATGAAATAATTAGAACATGGGCATTTTATACAATTGTAAAATCTGTGCTTCATAATAACTCAATTCCTTGGAAGAATGTAATAATATCTGGTTGGATTTTAGATCCTGATAGAAAAAAGATGAGTAAATCAAAAGGAAATGTAATCACCCCAATAGAAACTATTGATGAGTATGGATCTGATGCAGTAAGATACTGGGCAGCTTCAGCAAGATTGGGTACGGATACGACTTATGATGAAAATGTTTTTATTATTGGAAATAAACTGGTAACAAAATTATATAATGCAGCAAAATTTGTTTTATCTCATGATTCATACTCAACGAGTAACTTAATTGAATTAGACTCTTCATTTATGGACGAATTACTTAATTTAGTTGAAAATGTAACCCATTATTATAATTCTTATCAATTTGCTCAAGGGTTACAAATCACTGAAGAGTTTTTTTGGAATACCTTTACCGACAATTATCTTGAACTTGTAAAAAAAAGAGTCTTTAATTCAGAAGGTGATGATAAAGCTTCAGCCGTAACATCATTGAGAATGGGATTATCAGTAATACTTAGACTTTTAGCTCCAGTACTGCCCACTATAACGGATGAAATATGGTCATGGTGCTTTTCTGACGAAACAAAAACATTATCAATCCACCAATCAAAATGGCCAAATAAAGAAGAGTTTAAGGAATTAAATAAATCAAAATATAAGAATTCATTAGAAGTTGCAATTAAAGCGATTAGATCAGTTAGACAATCTAAGACTTCGGAAGGAATAGGCTTAGGTAAACCTGTAGAAAAAATGAAAATTACAACTAATCAAGAAAACCTTGAAATTATTGATTTTATTTTTGAAGATTTTTCTAATGCTTCAAATTGCTTTAATTTTGATAAAGAAAAAATAGATGATGAAAATATAAAAGTAGAAATAATTTCTAAGATCGAAGATTTATAAAGATCTATATCCTATTTTACCTGTGTATTTATAATTTTTTTTTTAGTTCGTCAAATATGCCAGTTTCAAAATCGCGAACTTTTTTACATCGCTTAAGTGTTTCTTCCGCAATTTCAATAGGGACTCTAGTAATTCCGTCCGTATCTCCGACGATTAAATCTCCAGGATTTATGACTAAATCTCCAACTTCAACAGGAGTTTGTGTCTCAATTAAATTAAAAGGACCATGTCCTGGTACTCTTCCAGTTGCCCATACAGACATACCTACTTCAGAAATACCTGGCAAATCTCTAATCGATCCTCCATTAATCACACCTACTGCACCAATTACCTTGTGCTTTAAGGCCATTCCATCACCCATAACAGCACCTCTACCTTTATTTTTTTCAATATCTACTATTACTCCAATTACAGGTAATTCAGATTGATCAATTGTATCGTAGTATTCATCCCAGTCTAGTTTTTCTGCTGGTTCATAAAGAGGAGTAACTTTACATGTTACAGCTATTCCTACAACTGTTCCTGATTCTAAATGGAATGATTTTAAGTCTGGTCCTGAGTAATCAATTTGTTCTTTATCATATTCATCCATAGTCATCATAGCGTTTTGAACTGTTGCTGAATCATATTCTTTCAGACCTTCAATAATTTCTCTTAATTCCATTTTTACTCCATTTCTATATTTAAATCTTCTCCAGGGAAAAATTCTAACCAAGGCTGGAAGTTTTCTACAAAAATCTTTCCTTCTTCCATTGATGATAGTCCTTTTATAGCTCTGTTAGGATCATAGCCAGTAGTTTTAGCTAAAGCTTCAATACCTCTTTTAGTATCCCTGACTCCTCCAACAATAAAAATATCTTTTTCATCATTTTCTACAACTAAATCTAATCCTTTTTTTCTAGTTCTCCAATAAAGTCTCAACTTATTCTCCTAATCAATGAATTTTTTTGCTCTATCAAGTATTTTATGTGCCAATTTACTTTTACTCATTAGTGGAAAAGATTCTTCTCCGTCCAAATCTACTATTACAGCTTTGTTATTATCGGATCCAAAACCACTTCCTTCTAAAGTTATATCATTAGCAACGATTATTTTACAATCTTTAGATGATAGCTTTTTTTTAGCATTTATTAAAAGATTTTCTGATTCTGCTGCAAAACCAACTTTAGTAATTTTTGATCCATCTATACCTTTTAAGATATCTGGATTTTTTTCCAATTGAATATAATCTAAAGAATCTTTTTTGATTTTCTCTTTTGATATATTTTTTACTTTATAGTCAGATACAGCTGCTGACATTATAATAATTTGACATTTATCAACAAGGTTATCAATTGAATTTTTCATTTCTATAGCACTTTTTGTAAAAATCTTTTTTATACCCTGTGTCTCTTCAGCTGAATCTATTTTTCCATGTATTAATGTAACCGAAGCACCTCTATCTCTTAGAGCTTTTGCAATTTCTATTCCCATTTTCCCAGAAGATTTATTTGATATATACCTCACTGGATCAATTTCTTCTATAGTTCCTCCAGCTGTTACTATGGCTTCTACTTTTTCATAGTCTTTTTTTTTTGAAAAAATACTTATAATCTCCTCAAATAGAATATCTGGTTCACTCATTCTTCCAAACTCATTCATTCCAGAAGCAAGTCTTCCTTTTTCCGGACCAGAAATATAATAATTAAATCCTATTAATTCTGTAATATTTTTTTGGACTTGTTCAGATTTGAACATATCTCCATCCATAGCAGGTGCTATTATAACTGGAGCTTTGGATGCTAAAATACTTCCAACAATCGGGTCACTTGATATCCCTAGTGCAATTTTGGCAATAATATTTGCTGTTGCAGGTGCAACTAAGATTACATCTGCTTTTTTTGCTATATCAATGTGATCAATTGATAGAGATGTCTTTGAGTCATAATATCCAGTAATAACTGGATTATGAGTTATTCCGGAAAATGAAGATTCTCCAACAAAATTTTTTGCAGATTCAGTCAGAATCACCTGTACATTAGCTCCTTCTTTTACAAGTAAAGAAGATAAATATATAGATTTATATGCTGCTATAGATCCAGAAACACATAAGATTATATTTTTATTTTTTATTATTTTCTTGTTCATAAATATATTTTAACCCCATAAATGATAAATTTTCATTATAAACATATTCTAAATCTAAAATAGGTAAGATTAATTCAGCTCCTCCACCAGTAATAATTAAAGGACATTCATTTTTAGGAGAAATTTTATCTGAAAATTTTTTATAAACTCCTTTTATTAATTCTGCGTAACCTAATATAATTCCTGATTGAATTGATTCAATAGAATTTTCTCCTATTATATTTTTTGGAATTCTTAATTCAACTGGTCTGAGTAAAGCTGTTGAATTAGCTAAACTATCAGCAGCCATATTTAATCCTGGAATTATTGACCCTCCAAGATATTCATTTTCTGACGATACAGCATTAAATACTAAACATGTTCCAATATCTAAAATAACTGCAGGGGATCCATAAAGCCTTATTGCAGCCAGGCTATCTACAATTCTATCTATACCTACATCTTCAGCAGGATTATATTTATTTTTAATGGAGAGATCAAATTTATGAGTTACAACAATTGGTTTTTTATTATTAATTATTTGTGAAGCTTTTTCTACTATTTGAGTTTTATTTGGAACTACTGAGCTGATAATTATATCTAATTCATTTGGTTCTATTTCTTGAATTCGCAATAGAGACTTTATTGAATCGGCAATTTCAAACTCAGATTTATTATCTTTAGTAGAAATTCTAGCTGTAAATGTTAATTTTTCTCCCGAAAAAAGCCCCAAGTCTACACTGGTATTTCCTATGTCAATAACTATTAATCTCATTTATTAAAACTGATTTATAAACTAATTATAAACTATCAGTCATGGGGAAAATTTTAGCAATAACTTCAGCACATGCTTTAGCTATTTCAATATGTTCTTTTTGAGTACCATGGCCAGCTCTAAGTTGAATATAATGAATCCAGCTTCTTAGAGTTCCATTCATATATAAACGGCTTTTAGTATTTCCTTCTGGCAATACAACCCTTGCCTGCTCCTTGGCAATTCCTTTTTCTATTGCCCATTGATAAGATTTCAAAGCCTCATCAATTACTTTTTGTTGTTTGATATTCCATTCTTCTTGTAATTTTGAGTCTTCAATATCAATAGAGTTTTGCCTGTTTTTATCATCCTGCAGCCTTGCTTCCCTAGTGACAAATTCCATATCTTTAGTTGGGTTTGCATACCTTTGACTAAATTCTTGAAAACTGAAGCTTCTGTGTCTAAGTATCTGTCTTGCTATATCTCTTGTTGTTTCAATTTCTAAGCAAACATTAACCATTTCTAAGGGAGACCAATGTTGATTATTAATTAAATATTTAATTAATTTTTCACTAGTTTCTGAGTTTAGTTGATTTGAAGGATTTGATACTCTAGCGCAATATGCTATTAACTCTTGGCAATCTTTTAGACCTAAATCTTCAAACTTATCAGAAGCCTGAGAATAGCTTATAAGAGTTACGTTAGATGTCATAATAATAGCCTTGAAGGCTTCTCTAGTAATTGACTAAATTCTTTCATGAAAACTGCACCTTCAGCACCATCTCCAACTCTATGGTCTGCAGATAAAGTTGCATACATAATATCTCTTATTTCAACTTTATTATCAACTACCTTCGGTTCTTTTTTTACTTCTCCTAAGGCAATAATTCCACTTTGTGGAGGGACAATTATTGCTGTAAATGCATGAGTTCCAAACATACCTAAATTTGATGTAGAAAATGTACCTTTAGTAAGTTCTTCATTACTTAATGGATTCCCATTACCTCTTGATCTACTACCCAAATCTTTAGATTGTTTAGATAAAGATACTAAATCTAAATTTTGAGCATCTAATATTGAAGGAACAATCAGACCTTGTTCTAGTGCTATTGCAATTCCTAGATTGATTTGAGAATGCATAATTAATTTATCACCATCAAAAGAAGAGTTCCATTTAGGATTATTTATTAAGGAATTTATTGTAGCTTTCAGGACTAAGTCATTGACAGATACTTTCATCCCGTCTTTTTCTAGATCTTCATTTATATCTTTCCTCATTTTCATTGATTCAGTCATATCTACTTCTACTGTAACTTGGAAATGAGGGATTTCAGTTTTAGATTTTACTGTAACTCTCGCAATAGCTTGTCTCATACTATTTAATTCAATATCTTTTCCATCTAAAGTCATATTTTTATTTTTATTTACTTGTGATGAAGAAACAAGACTTGGTCCAGGAACATGATTATTTACATCATCCTTAGTTATTCTTCCTCCTGGGCCTGTTCCATTTATATCTGATAAAGGTATACTTTTTTCTCGAGCAAGTCTCTTAGCCATTGGAGATGCTTTAATTTGCACTGAATCAGAATCTAAAGAAATTTCTACAGAATCTTCAATTTGAGTTGTATTTTGCTCTTGTTGTTTTTCTTCTGATATGCTGTCGACAGTATCATCTGCTTGTTCTACAGACTCGTTTTTTTTATCATTTTGAATTTCATCAGCTTCAGGTATTTCCTCATTCATTTCACCTACATAACCAATAATTTTCCCAACTTGTACTTTTGATCCCTCATCAGCAGTGATTTTTCTTAGGAAGCCATCATTATATGATTCCATTTCTACAACAGTTTTATCTGTTTCAATCTCTGCTAATTTATCACCTTTTGAAACTTTATCTCCTTCTTGTTTCAACCACTTTACTATTGTTCCTTCAGTCATATCTGCACCCATTGAAGGCATTGTAATTTCTTTTGCCAAGATTCTCTCCTATAAGGTTAAATTAATTTTTCTAATATATGATTTGTAATTTTTTCAGCTGAGGGATATGCTTCAGCTTCTAAATTTTTATTGTAAGGCCAAGGAACATCATTTGCTCCTATCCTAATTATTGGACCATCCAGCCAATCATTAAATGACTCTTGTACATTTGCAACAACTTCTGCCATTATTCCACCATTTTTTCTAGCTGTATCTATGGCAACTAATCTGTTTGTTTTCTTTACTGATTTTCCTATTGTTTGATAGTCTATCGGACTTAGCGAGCGCAAGTCAATTAATTCACAACTAATATTTTTCTTTGATAATATTTCAGAAGTTTCATATAATATATTCATTCCTGCACCATAAGAGACTAGAGATAAATCATTACCTTCTTCCTTAATGGAAGCTGATCCTAGAGGTATTTCATAATATTCATCAGGAACTTCTCCTTTAAGTCCATACAAAAGCGCAGGCTCTGCAAAAATAACGGGATTATTATCCTTAATAGAAGTTCTTAATAAACCAAGAGCATCTTTTGGATTTGAAGGACACACACAAAAAATCCCAGGAACTTCAGCTAGCCATGTTTCAAAACTTTGTGAATGAGTAGCTGCAAGCTGAACTCCAGCACCTGTAGGAGCTCTTATAACCATAGGAACATTTATTTGGCCTCCTGACATATATCTTATATTTGCTGCCATATTTACAATTTGATCAAATCCTACTAGAGAGAAACTTATAGACATCAGTTCAATAACTGGCCTTAATCCAGCTGCTGCAGCACCAATTCCTGTCCCAATAAATGTTGCCTCAGAAATTGGAGTATCCTTGATTCTTTCTGGTCCAAACTTAGATAGAAATCCATCTGTTACAGCATATGCTCCACCATATTCTCCTATATCTTCTCCCATTACTAAAACATTAGGATCTCTTTCAAGAGCTTCTTCTAATCCTCTTTTTATAGCTTCTCGCATTAAAATTTCGGTCATTTTATCTTCTACTTCTTGTAAATATCTTTATCAAGTTCAGAAATATCTGGTTCATCACTTGATTCTGCAAAATCAACAGCTTTTTCAACAACTTCATTGATTTCAGATTTTATTTTTTCTAAATCCTTATTGGTTGCTATTCCAGCTGATTTAATCCAATCAGGAAATTTCACTAAAGGATCTTGTTTCTCCCATTCTGTAATTTCATCATTATTTCTATACTTTTGACCGTCAGCAAGAGAATGGCCAACAAATCTAAATGTTTTACATTCTAAATAAAAAGGTCCGCCAGTTTGACGAACCTTTTTAACTGCTATTTCAGTTGCTTCTTTAACCGCTAGGACATCCATTCCATTGACTTGAGCTGCAGGTATATCATATGTGTCAGCACCTGTATAAAAATCTTCTCCACCTGCTCTAACTCTATCTATTGCAGATCCCATTCCGTACTTGTTATTTTCTAATATAAACAATATTGGGAGATTCCAAACAGAGGCTAAATTTAATGTTTCATGATATGTACCTTGATTTGTAGATCCGTCTCCAAAGTAACAAACAACTAAACCTCCAGTTTTTTTATATTGACATGCTAATGCTAAGCCAGTCGCAACAGGAAATTGGCCACCCACAATTGCATGACCGCCCATAAATTTTTTAGATGAATCAAAAAGATGCATTGATCCTCCCTTACCCTTAGAAAGACCTGTTTTTTTCCCAAATAATTCAGCCATTGATCTATTTACATCTAGTCCTCTTGCTAATGCATGTCCATGATCTCTGTAATGCGTAATAATATAATCTTCTTCATTAAGGCAAGATATTGAACCGACTGCAGTAGCTTCTTGACCAATATACAAATGTAAAAATCCTCTTATATTTCCTTTTGTATAATTTTCCCCACAAGCTAATTCAAATTGTCTAATGAGATACATTTGCTTGTATAGTTCAAGCATCTCATTTTTTTCATTATGAATTTTTTTTACTTTTTTATTCTTATCTTCTTTTAGTGTAGCCATAGGAGAATTTTAAATTAACTTTGCATTTACATCTAGCTTTTATAATATTATTTACAGTTTTTTAGCATTGTTTATGTAAAATGCTTTTGTAACATTTTCAAGTAACATTGCTATTGTCATAGGACCGACCCCACCTGGTACAGGAGTTATTTTCGAAACAATATCAATAATTTCATCGAAATCTGAATCACCTATGAGTCTAAATCCATTTTTTTTTGATTTATCTTCTATTCTATTAACACCAACATCTATGACTATTGAATTTTTTTTCACCATATCTTTTTTTAATGTGTGCGGGAATCCTGTAGCTACTATAATAATATCTGCACTCAAAGTATGCGAGCCTATATCTTTAGATTTACTATGACATATAGTTACTGTAGCATTTCCTTTTGGAGTTTTTGATGAAAGAAGTAATGCTAATGGTATTCCAACCAACTTACTTCTACCTATGATTACTATTTTTGATCCTTCAGTCACAAAATCTAGTTGATTTATCATAGTTTGAACCCCCAAAGGCGTAGCAGGAACAAATCGGGGTTGCCCAGATGCAAGTAAACCTAGATTTTCATTATTTAATCCATCTACATCTTTTAAAGAGGATATAGTTTGAATTATTTTTTCTTCATCTAAATTTTGAGGAAGAGGTAATTGTACAATCATTCCGTCAACTTGATCATCTTGGTTTAATTTTTCAATATATCTTATAATATCGCTTTCTAAAACTTCTTCACTAAGTCTTTCAACATGACATTTTATTCCAACTAACTGGCACGCTTTTTCTTTTGCTTTTACATAAGATATTGAGGCAGGATTATTACCTACAAGAACAACAACCAAATGAGGAGTTCTTGGAAAATTATTTTTTATTTTATCAATTGATATTTTTAGATTGTTTTTAATTTCAGCACTTATTTTTTTTCCATCAATTAATTTAGAAGACATTTTTCTCTTTCTTTATGTATTTAAAAATAAATAACTTTTATACTAAATAATATATTCAAATATAAAAAAATGTTATTAACTGGAATTGATATTATTGAAATTCATAGAATAAAGGATGTTTGTAAAAAATATCCTGAAAGATTTATGAAAAAAATTTTTACAGATCAAGAAATTTCCTATTGTAGAGGTAGGTATCCTCAGATAGCCGCAAGATTTGCTTCTAAAGAAGCTGTTATGAAAGCCTTGGGTACAGGAATAAGAGGAGTGCCTTGGAAGTCAATTGAAGTATATAGGGCAAGGGGTAAAGCTCCTGAAATTTTACTTCATGGTAATGCTAAAAAGAAATCTCAAGAATTAGGGATAAAGCGCATAGCCTTATCAATTAGTCATTCAAGGAATTATGCTATTGCATCAGTAGTTGCAGAATAAAATGCACTGTCTTCTAATTCTTAATATAAACATAAGATAATATTAACGCTGAAAAAGACGCTAATAATGAAAATATAAAAGCTCCTAACATTATTTCATTGAAAACTTCTAATCCAGCTTGATTGATGTTGTTATTTATTTTGTTTTGTACATTTGGATCCAAAGAAAAAACTTGAATACCAGTGACCAATTCAGAGAATCTAGCGGTTCCTATTGTTGTCATTAATGAGAGCCCAAAAATCATACCAATCATTCTAGAAAGTGAGATCATAGATGATGTTATACCTCTAATATTTTCACCAATATTATGAAGTCCGGTGTTGTGAATGGGCACTATAAAAAGTCCAAAACCAATCCCAATTATAAAAAATATAATATTAATTTGATCGGTCGGGATATCTAAATTTTTTGAATATAGAAATGTTCCCATAGAAATAAATATTGATCCTAAAATCATGGTAAGAGAAGTGCTTATTTTTGAAAAAAATATTCCGAAAATAGACCCTACTCCAATAAATGCAGTTACTTTGAGTAAAGATAATCCTATAGAAATATTATCTAACTGATATATAGTTGATCCAGATAGAGGAATCACTACCATAACTATTATTAGACTGCATCCAATAAAAAAGTGAGTGATAAATGTGAATAAAAAAGTTCTTGAAACTATGAGCTGGCTTGGAATTAGATCTTGGCCATAAAATCTTATTTTTATTACTCCGATTGAAATTATTAAGGAAAGAATAATTATAATAACTATTTGTATAAAACCTAAATTATTAAACTCAGAAACTAATAGTGTGATCAAAATTAATACTAATGAAATTAATAGAGTATCTACTAACTTTATCTTTACTATATTTTTTTTTGATTTTGGCATAGTAAGAATTAGGATAATAACAAAAAAAGATAAAGGTAAATTAAGGAAAAATGCTGCAGGCCAATCCCATATCTCTAGGATTAAGCTACCCCATAGAGGACCTATAACTCCACCAGCTTCAGCTGAAGCTCCAATAAGTCCAAATCCGTATATCCAATATTTCTTTTCTAGAATTATTGATACTGATGCTATAGCTATTGGAATAATAGCTCCTCCTCCCATAGCCTGTAGGAATCTAAAAAAAATCAACCAATTTAATTTAGATAAGAAAAAAATATCATCAGGTATGCTTGAGGTTATTCCTACTAGTAATGAACCTATAGAAAAAACTAATAATGAAAATATTAAAGAATTTCTAAAACCATACTTATCACATAACTTTCCTGCTAATGGCATAACTATTGTAAACCCCAATAAATAGGAAGTGATTGTCCAAGAAATTTTATTTAGTTCTCCTATAGAAATACTTAGGTCCATTACCATACTTGGTAATAAAGTAACTATAACAGTTTGATCATCTGCAGCTATGAAGACTGCAAGGCAAAGTATAAAAATATAAAATAATCGTTTATTTAATTTTAAGGTTGCTGCCATGATATTTTTTCATTCCATTTTTCAAAATTTATCTCTCTGATTGTTTCATAATTATCCTCAGGTTGAACCTTGCCATAAATGTATATTTTTTTTACAGACCCATCATCTTTAATAATCATTGATAAATTAATTTTTTCATTTGGAATGATTATGTCTCCAACTAAAGACTTAAGATTATTAGAATTTATTTTTGCGCTTATTTCGTATAAACCTTTATTTACAGAACTAATTGATTCATCTTCGATTTCAGTAAAAATATCACTGATAATATTTATTGGATTTATGTTCTTAAATGGGTTGTCTTCCTCTGGGGTTTTTATCCATTCAAAATTAATAGGATTTGTAATCCAATAATTATTTTCTAAAGATAAGTATGAAAGTTTTATTAAGAAATTATTAGAAATTATTTCAGCTTTGATCTGTAATTTATCGGGCTTTTCAATATCTCCTTCTGCTTTTGAAATTTTATATCCTCCAGGTAAGGAAGTGAAACCATTTTTATGATTTAGAACAAAGCTAAATGATCGTGAGTTTGAGATTTTTTGATTTGATAGATCTAATAATTCTTGAACTGACAAATAATTTATTTTTTCTTCATTATTAGAACAAGAAAAAAATACTAAAAAAATGATTGCTACAATAAAATTTTTATTTATGCTATTTTCCTTTAATTCGTTATTACCATTCTATAAGAAAAGATTAAAGTTTCTAAAAAAGTATTTATATAGTATATTTAAGTTGTGTATTACAGGGGAGCTTATAATGCTGAGAGGGTTATTACAACCGACCCATTAAACCTGAACTAGATAATTCTAGCGGAGGGAAAAATTAATAGTATCGTTTTACAAAATTTAACTTTTGGTTTTCAAAACCAATCTTCCATTATAGATAATTTGTCATATACTTTTCCTTCAAATAAAACTGTATCTATTATTGGGCATAGTGGTTGCGGGAAGAGTACATTATTACAACTGATTTCGGGAGTTTTAGAACCATCTAAAGGTAAAGTATTCTTGCAAGATAAAGAGAAAAGGTTAGGTGAAATTGCTTATATGCAACAAAATGACCTATTATTACCCTGGTTGAATGTTCAAGAAAATGTTCTACTTCCATTAAAAATAAAAAATAAAAAAAATGCTGAGACATATGATGATATGTTACAAAAAGCTAAAGTTTTAGGAATTGAAAATTATTTAAGCTTTTACCCTAAGGAACTTTCGGGAGGATTAAGGCAAAGAGTAGCTTTTCTTAGAACTATATTACAAGACTCTAATTTCATATTATTAGATGAACCTTTTGCATCTCTTGATGCTATTAAGAGAATTGAAATTTATAGTTGGATAGAAAACTTAAAAGACTATATTAATAAATCTATTATTTTAGTGACTCATGATATTGAGGAAGCTTTATTCCTCTCAGATCAAATTATAGTTATGGACTCAGGGTTTGATAATTTTAAGTTTAAAATGGATATTCTTATGCCTCATCCTAGAAAAACTAGTGTTATTGTTGAAAAAAAATTTATTGAACAAAAAACATTGTTAATAAAGAAATTAGATGAGGTGAAAAAAAAATGATATCCAGTTTACCAAAGCTTATTTCAATATATCTTCTTCCAATTTTGACTTTTGTAATAATAATTTTTATTTGGCAAATTCTTTGTAATATAGGATATTTTGAAACATGGTTACTGCCTTCTCCTAAAATGATATTTCAAGAACTATATTATTCGAAGGTTTTTTTACTCAAACATACATTTACTACAGCTTCTGAGATTTTTTTAGGTTTATTTTTAGCAATTTTCTTAGGAATTTTAATGGGTGTTTTAATGTCTAATTATAAATTCTTTGAAAGATCTTTTTTACCTTATGTAATTGCTTCTCAAGTTATTCCTATATTTGCTTTAGCTCCAATCTTAATTGTTTGGTTCGGAGCAGGGTTGTTTTCAAAAATAGTAGTAGTTTTTTTGATTTCATTTTTTCCTATTGTTATAGGAGTTTTTGATGGACTAAGAACAAATGCTTTAGAGATGGAAAATATGCTCAAAACAATGGGAGCAAATAATTTCCAAATATTTAGGATTTTAAGGATAAAGTTGGCTTTACCTAGTTTTTTTTCTGGCCTAAAAGTAGCTAGTGTAAGTTCAGTAATTGGAGCAGTCGTCGCAGAATGGATTGGTTCAAAATCTGGCTTAGGATGGATAATGAAAGTCTCAGGTCCTTTATTTCAAACTGAAAGAGTTTTTGCATCAATTGTAATTCTTTCAGTTTTTGCATCTATATTATTTTTGGTTGTTAAATTATTAGAAAACAAACTAGTGAAAGGATAAAAAAATGAAAATTTTGATAACTTTATTATTTTCAATATTACTTATTGGATGTAGTACGGATAAAAATGATGAGGTAAGTTTAGCTTTAGATTGGTACCCTAATTCTAATCATGCCGGCATATACTCAGCAATAGATGAGGGTTTTTTTGAAAGTGAAGGAATTAATTTAGATCTATATACCCCTTCAGATCCTACTGCTATTATTTCTGCGGTAGCATCAGGAAGAGATGATTTTGGCTTGTCTTATCATCCAGATATATTACAGGCTCAATCAGCAGGTTTAGAAATAGTTTCAGTTCTAAGTATCTCTCAACATCCCTTAAACTCAATTATGACTCTTGAAAAATCAAACTTAAAAACTCCCAAGGACCTTAAGGGTAAAGTCATAGGATATCCAGGTATCCCATCAAATAAGGCAATGCTAGAAACAGTCCTAGAAAATCAAGGCATAGATATAAATGATGTTGAGACAGTTGATGTTGGATTTGAATTAGTAAAAGCTCTTGTTTCAGGTTCAGTAGATGCAATAATTGGTGCATATTGGACTCATGAGTCTATAGTAATGGAACTACAAGGATTTAATATAGAAATTATGAAGTTAGAGGAATGGGGAGTTCCTAATTACTATGAGTTAATTTTGATAACAAATAAAAGGTTTCTTGATGAGAATGAAAAAAAAGTTGAGAAAGTTGTTAATTCTCTTAAGAAAGGGTTTGAATTTGCAATCAATAATCCAGAAAAATCTATTGATAGTCTTATAAAAATAGCTGGCGAGGAAATTGTAGAAGAAGATGTTGAAAGAGAAGGTATTCAACTATTAATTCCTGTATGGGAATCTAATGGTAATCCATTTGGTTATCAAGAAAAATCAAAGTGGGTTGAAACATATAATTGGATGTTTGAAAATAATTTTCTAGAAAAAGAATTAGATATAAATGATTTATTTATAACTAAATATTCTAATGATTAGGAAAAATATGTAAGCCTTCTAGTTCTGTTTCTGCAACTAGAAGGTGCCCTTCAATACTAGTAACATAAATTTTATTACCGACAATAGTACAATTTGTAGGTCTTTCGCATGGAGTTTGATGTCTTTCAATAATTTTTCCATTTTTATCAAAAACAGTTATATTACCTTTTGGACCAGATATTTCCCATCCTGTAGCAGCAATAATATAATTTTCATTTGATTTAGGATCATGTGCCAAAGTCATTCCATCAATGCCTCTATGTGGGCCAAAATTATGTAATATATTCATGTCTGATAATGAGCCATCTTTGTTCACCGCATATGATCTTAATTCTCTTTCTTGATCAGCTCTATAGTCTGACTGAGCAACATATAATATATCCTCTGATTCATTGAATAGCAGTCCATTCGGCATAGAAGTGTCGAAGGTTCTTCTGAAAGACTTATAAGTTCCATTTTCTTGCTTTTCCGCAGAAATTATAGCTGAAAAATTTAGTCCAAGTTTTGGATTTATATCTCCCGCTCTATCTGAAAAATATATATCTCCATTTCTATTTATGGCTAAATCGTTTGGACTATTTATTGAAATTCCATCTAAATTATCAACTATTGTTTCTTTTTTTCCATCAAGATTATATTTCGCGATTCTTCTACGACCACCTTCACATGCAAAAAGTTCACCACTACTATTGAAATTTAAACCATTTGCTTCTCCGGTGTCATTAAATAGTTCTTTTATAATTTGAGTTTCTATATTTAGTGAAAGTATTCTATTATTAGCTATATTAGAAAATAATAGATTGGCTCCATCCCAACAAGGGCCCTCAGTTATCGTTCCTAAATTTGGTATAAGATTTTTGAAATTCCAAGACATTTTAACCTCTGTTAGAATAATTATTATAAATATTTTATAACTTAATTTAGATAAAAGTAAATCCATGAAACCTGATGGTAAAATTCTTCCTATTTGTATGACTATAGCAGGCTCAGATTCAGGAGCAGGAGCTGGAATTCAAGCAGACTTAAAAACCTTTGGATCACTAGACTGTTATGGTGTTTCAATAGTTACTTCTGTAACAGCTCAAAATACGACAGGTGTCAGTGATATTCATATTATTCCAAATAGTGTTTTGAAAAATCAAATTAATTCAATAAAAGAAGATATTGGGTTTAATGCAGTAAAAACTGGTATGCTTCCAGAAGATTCAACGGTTATCGATGTAGCTGAATCTTTGAAAGGATTGAATGAACTAAAATTAGTTATTGATCCTGTTATTGTAGCTACTTCAGGGGACATTCTAATTTCATTAAAGGCAATAAATGCACTCAAGGAAAAATTATTTCCACTAGCTACTGTAATTACCCCAAATTTATCGGAAGCAGAAGAATTAACGCAAATTGAAATAAGAACTAAAGATGATGTTTATCAAGCCTGTAAAATTTTGAAAAATTATGGTCCTAAGTCCGTAGTTATTAAGGGTGGTCATTTTTTTGAATCTGATGTGTCAGAAGATATATTTTATGATGGGAAAAATTTCCAATCTTTTACTGTAAAAAGAATTGATACGACTTCAACACATGGAACGGGTTGTACTTTTTCAGCTGCAATTACAGCTTATTTAGCTAGAGGCGAAGATTTAATAGATTCAGTAAGGTTATCTAAAGAATATGTCACAAATGCTATTAATAAAGCATATAAGATAGGGAATGGAAATGGTCCATTAAATCATTTTTTTAAGTAGTATCAAAATTGGACTTACATTACGCTATATCCACCATCTACAGGAATAGATACACCATTAACAAAATCTGAGAATGAACTAGAAAGAAAAATTGCAGTTCCAGCTAAATCTTTTGGTATTCCCCATCGTTCAGCTGGAGTCCTACCCGCAATAGATGCATATCTTATAGGATTTACTTTTTTGAATTCATTAGTCATATCAGTAACAATCCATCCTGGTAAAATAGTATTGATTTGAATATTGTATTTTGCCCATGCAATAGCACAACTTTTAGTATATTGAACTACTCCACCTTTACTAGCAGCATAAGCAGCTGAATTGGCATTTCCAAAAATTGACATCATTGAACCTATATTTATGATTTTTCCAGATTTATTTTTTTTCAAATGTGGAAAAACGGCAGAAGTCATATGGTGAATTGAATTCAAGTTAGTGTCAATAACATCATTCCAATCACTTTTTGGTAAAAGATGAGGTTCGTCACTTCTTCTGCTTATACCTGCATTATTTACTAATATATCTATCGAACCATATTCTTTTATCGCAAAATCCATAAGGCTATTTATTGAATCTTGATTATTTACATCAAGTTCAAAAGTTGTAGAATCTTTACTAATATCTTTTATTTTTTGAATTGCAGAATTATTTTTTTCTTTATTTCTTGAAGCTATTATAACTTTTGCTCCTTCTTCAGCAAAACCTTCTGCTATTCCTAATCCAATACCACCATTTCCACCAGTTACAATTGCTATTTTACCGTCAAGTAGATTTTTCATAAAGATACTCCATAAATTTGGTTTAATTCATCATAATTTTAAAATGATTTTTTTTTCAATAGTTTTTTCTTTGAAAGTTTCATTTAATTTATAAATGATTCTAATATATAACTCTCCTTTTTTTCTAATAACTTTAGATTTTTCTGGATCTATAGAATGATTTTCATCTTCTTTGTGATCAAATAACACAATATTTTTATTTGAAACTTCAAAATTATTTTGTTCTAGTTTTCCAGATATAAACTGCAGTAAATCATGCTCTGTTAATTTCCAATTAATATTTTCTTCAACAAAATCTATAGCTTCATTTAATATATTTTCAATTTCATTTGAATTATTCATTTTTTTCCAAAGGGTATAAAAGTGCTTCCTCATATATTGATTTAGTATTGAGGTCTAAATGTGTCCATTTATTTTTCATTTTAACTGTGCTTACTAAATCATTATTTTCTCTAAAAATATCCTTAAGCCCATTTTTATAGTTGTTAATATTTAAGATTTGATTAAAAACTTTTTTATTTAAAATAATAGGATGCCCTCTTTTCCCTTCACTTATAGGAGCTGTAATTATTGATTTTTTTTCTAAATGTTCTGTAATGATTTTTCTTAAAAACCATATGGGTCGTGGTTGGTCTACACTTTTTAATATAATATTTTCTGCCTCATTTTTAATATTTTTTAGTCCTTCAAGAATAGAGGACGACTTACCTTGTTTGTAATTATTATTAAATATAATATTTACTTCTTTTCTTTGTACATATGGTAGAACTTTTTCTTTCTCATGGCCCAAAACTAAATTTATATTAGTAATTCCATTGGTGATCAAATTATCTATGTTATATTCAATAAGTTTTTGACCATGCCAATTTAATAATGCTTTTGGTGTACCCATTCTAGATGACATGCCTGCTGAAAGGATTATTGCATGAAAATTGTTATGCATAGATTCAATTTTTTATTTCACTTGATTTTGAAATTTTGGCTCTAATTTTATCTATAAATTTTGATTCAAGCATCATCGAATTTCCATCTCCTCCTAATCTAAAAGATAGAATCTCAGATATTATGGATATGGCTATTTCTTCAGGAGTTCTTGCTCCAATGTTTAATCCTACAGGAGCTTTTAATTTTTTGAATGATTCTTCATCTATTCCTTCTGAAAGTAGCTTTTCGATTATAAGAATAGTTTTTCTCTTTGATCCTAACAATCCCACATATGATGCGTTTGTACTTAATGCAGCTTTTGTAGCTGTATCATCTTGTCGATGACCTCTAGTAGCAATAATTATAAATGTATTGGCATTTATATTAAATTGGTCAAATCCTTCACCGTAACTTGCTACTTTTACATCGTTAGCTTCTGGAAATCTTTCCTTGTTTGCAAATTCATCTCTATCATCAAATATATTTAATTCGAATCCCAAAGGTTTCGCCAAATTAGCAATAGCTTTAGAAACATGACCTCCTCCAGCTATTAGCAATTTTGGAGGTGTAGTAAAAGCTTCTAAATAAAATAACTTATCTTCAATTTTTAATGTTTTATTTTTTCCTAGTGCTAATAGTTCTCTAGATTCTTTAATTAGTTTTTCATCAATAATTTCAGAAATTAAATCTCCAGATTTTGATCCATCTTCTCTTATCAATATTTTTTTGCCTATTTCTTCGTCTTTTTCAGATTCTAGCACTTGTACTAGTGCAACAGGCTTATCTCCGTTATAAGCTTTATTTATTTCATCTAAGAAAAATTCAAACTCTAATTTATTTTCAATAGGATCTATCATAAAATGCATAGTTCCTCCACAGACTAGTCCATCTTTAGCTGCTAAATCTTCATTTAATTCATAAGGTCTAACCTCAGCAGATTCTTCTCTTTTTATTTTTTCACTTGATGCAAACCATATATCTCCCTCTACACATCCTCCTCCTAGAGTCCCAACGCCTGATCCATCTTGTCTTACTAGTAATTTAGCTCCAGGTTTTTGAGGAGTTGAACCTTGGGTTCTTGTTACTGTAGAAATGACAAATTTTCTATTATTTTTAATTTCATTTATTGCTGCGTCAAAAACGTCTTTCATAAGAATTCTCCATTTTTCATATTATAATTATATAATCAGAAGCAATTAAACTCTATAAGGTTCTAAATCTTTCCATTTAGGATTAAGTCCGAATCCTGGAAGATCTGGGGCATAAACGTATCCATCTTTTAATTTTAATTCATTTTCCCATATTTTCCCGTGCATGGGATTTACGGTATCTCTGTAATATTCAAGAATCAATCCATTTGGAATGGCTGATACTAAATGAATATGTACTTCTTGAGCTCCATGAGGAGCTATATCTAAGTCATTGCTTTGAGCAAGTGCACATACTTTCATAAACTCAGTAACACCTCCAAGAATAAGACAATCTGGCTGTAAAATATCAACAGCTCTATGGTTTATCATGTCTCTAAATCCATATCTTGTATATTCATTTTCACCTGCTGCGATTGGTATTGAAGTCGATCTTGTAATTTCTGCTTGTCCTATATAATCATCAGGCTCTACTGGTTCTTCAAACCAAAATAAATCATATTTTTCTGCTTTTCTAGCAAATTCTATAGCTTGATAATGTCTATATGCATTATTTGCATCAACCATTAATTTGACATCATTTCCAATTACTTCTCTACAAACTTTTACTCTCTCTATATCTTCATTTATAGATAAAGCTCCGACCTTGATTTTTACCGATTTAGCTCCCATATGAACATTTTCTTCCATTTCTTTTGCTAATTCTTTTAATCCTTTTCCCTTCTCGTAATATCCCCCAGCTATATATGTATCAACTTTATTAGTAAAGCCTCCTAATAATTTATATACTGGCAAATTTGCTACCTTACCTTTGATATCCCATAAAGCAATATCTATTCCCGATATAACTCTAGTTGTAACTCCTCTTCTTCCAACAAGTTTTGGTCTCCACATTTCATGCCAAATCCTTTCATTATCCAAAGGATCTAAGCCTATTATTCCTTTCTTGAAATGATCTACAAGTTCTCTGGCAACATAAGGACTAACATCTATACCAGCTGAAATCCCTATACCAGTAATATCAGGTTCATCAGTTTCAATTTCAATAATATTTAATACATTATGTGTGTATGTATACAGTCCATTTGTTATCGGAACTGATCTTTCCCATCGATAAATTTTCAAATTTATATCTGTTATTTTCATTTTTTGCACCCCCAAATTATGTTTTTATGAAATAATTATTTTAGAAAGTTTAAACCTTTTCTTCTTGAAGGTAAACGTATAAGATTATTTTCAATGAAGAATGAGAGAAATTAAACTGCAGGGTCCGTAGCTCAGTGGTCAGAGCAGTCGGCTCATAACCGATTGGTCGCAGGTTCAAGTCCTGCCGGACCCACCATATTATTAGGAGGGATAAATATGAAAGCTGCACAAATAACTGGATACAGAAAAGTTGAAATAAGAGACATTCCTGACCTTGGAGATCTTGAAGAAGGTCATGTGAGATTTAAGACTGAATGTATATCAATATGTGGATCAGATATTCATAGTGCTTTTGATAAAGTTATACCTGAAGAGGACTATCCACTCCCCCCAGGAATGCCAACTCATGAAGTTGCTTCAATTGTTGTTGAGTCAAAAGATGACAGATATCCTGTAGGTTCAAGAGCTATAGTTATTCCAAATTATAGAAAGCCTGATGGTAGTCTTGGAACTGGTGGGGCAGTTGAATACATAGATCAGACTCATGACAGAATTATTAAGTTGCCAGATTGGGGAGATCTTGAAGATTGGTTGATGTTACAACATTCTGGAACTGTTTTGTATTCAGCTAAACATTGGGGAAATATATTTGGGAAAAAAATAGCTGTTCTTGGTCAAGGCGGAATCGGCTTATCCTTTACTATGTTTGCTTCAAAACAGGGAGCTGCAGAAGTTGTTGGTATAGATAAACATGACTACAGGCTTGAAAAAAGTATTTCATTGGGGGCAACTAAGTCTATGAAATTTACCTCCCTCGAAAAATTAATTCAACAAACTGAAGATATTACAAATGGTGAACTCTTTGATATTGTTGTTGACGCTTCGGGTAACAAAGATGGATTTAATATCTGCTTAAATCTCTTAAGGCCTCAAGGAAAATTTATTACTTTTAGTATTGTCACCGAAGACATGGTTGAATTTGAACATAGTCTAATGTTAAGAAAAAATTTAGATATACATGCAACTCAAATTGCTACAACTCCTTTGCCTATAGACGAGATAAGAGAATTAGTCTCATTAGCTGAAAGAGGTTGGTGGGATCCAAAATCTTTGAAAACACATGTTTCTGATCTTTCAGATCTACAAAACTGCTACGAAGATTATACCGACCAAAAAAATAATGTTATCAAAAATGTAGTTAGATTTAATCCTTAGATTTATGAACCAAATCTTTCAGTGTAAATATCAAAATTGATTTTTATTTTAGATATTATTTCTAAAGCATTTTCAACAAATAAATCTGAACCACAAATGTATAGTTCATAATTTTTATCTTTGTCTAGGTTTATAAAAGTTTTAGTATTAATTCTCTCTTTACCTCCAAGCCAATTAAGAGGTTTTTCTCTTGTAATAGATGGAAAATAAAATGAATTTAAATCTTTTTTGTTTTCCATAAAGTTTACAAGACCTGAAAAGTTTTTAGACCAATGATACATATAAAAAAGCTCTCTTTTATTTTTGAGGTAATTTGACATTGAAATAAAAGGAGCAATACCAGACCCCGATGCAATAAATATTGGTATCTTTTTATTTTGTAATATAAACCTCATACCGATAGGATTAGAAATTTGAATCTTATCTCCAATATCAGAAAAATTATATAAAAAACTAGAAACTTCTCCATTTGGAATTTTTTCAACTAAAAAGCTTGCACCGTCTATTTTGGGAGTACTTGCTATTGAGTAAGGTCTTATTGCTTGATATCCATTTTCTGCAGTTAAGCACATTTCTGAATATTGACCGGGTATATGACCTTTCCAATTTTCAATTTTGAAATCAATCATACAAAGATCTTCATTTATTATTTTTTTATTTTTTATTACCGCATGATTGAAATATTGAGATTCTATCATTGTCCAGAATATCTTTGCTCTTTCCAAGGATCTCCATACATGTGATATCCATAATTTTCCCAAAATCCAGGAGTATCTTCATCTAGAAATGTAATTTTATCGAACCATTTTGCAGATTTCCAAAAATATAAGTGAGGAACTATTAATCTTATTGGACCTCCATGTTCAGCTGATATAGGTTCATCTTCATAAGAATAAGAAATTATAGTATTTTCCATTATTAGGTCAACTAGTGGGACATTTGTTGTATAACCTGTAAATGATCCTATCATTGTCCAATCAGTAGGAGGTTTTACTTTCAAATTCTCAAATAAAGTTGATATTTTTACACCCTTCCAATTCATATCAAATTTAGTCCATCTTGTTACACAATGAATATCTTTTGTAATTAACGATGAAGGTAAACTCTTTAGGGTATCCCAATTTATTTCTGCTAAAGTTTCATTATTATAAATTATAGAAAGATTCCAATCTTCTATATTTATTTTTGGAGTAGGTTCAGCAGAAAGCACAGGAAACCTATTCTCTAAATATTGTCCTGGAGGTACTCGATCATTTTTATCTTTTTTCCCAAAAAAACCTCTAGTTACCAATTTGTAAAACTCCCATCTTCTCTTGATAATCTTGGTGAAAATCCTGTTGGATCTACTCTCATTGATTCTGCAATATCCATATCAATATCAACTCCTAGCCCAGGAGTATCAGGACACCAAGAATATCCATTTTCCCATTCGATTTGTTTTGGGAAAAGCTTTTGAGCATAGCTACCAGGAGCTTTTGGCATCTCTTGAACCCCAACATTGCTTGAAGCCATACATAATGAAACGCAAGCTGCAGCTGATACGGGACCTAGTGGGTTATGAGGAACTATATTTATATAATGGGTTTCAGCCCAATGAGTAATTTTTAATGCTTCAGTTAAGCCCCCAACTATGCATAAATCTATCCTTGCATAATCAATTAATTCATTTTCTATAACTTCTCTAAATGGCCATTTAGAAGCCCACTGTTCTCCTGCAGCAATTGGAAGGTTTATCTTATTTCTTATAAGATTATATGACCCAGGGTTCTCTGATCTAATAGGGTCTTCTATAAAGAATGGCTTTAAGGATTCTAAATCCTTACACATTTCAATAACTTCTGGAGGATCAAGCCTTGTGTGAACATCAAACGTTATTTCTGGATCAAATCCAAATTTTTCTCTCACTTTACCCATAATTTCAACAGCAATTTTAATAGACTTTCTTGGCTCTAAAATATTAGATTCTAAATCATTGATAAAATTACCAGGTTGGTGCCATCTGAGAAATTTCCAGCCTTTATTAAGATGTTCTTCACATGTATCCAAAAGTTCTTTTAAAGAATTTCCTTGGGTATGAGGGTAACATATCACTTTCTCTCTATATGGTCCTCCGAGTAGTTTATACACAGGCATATCAACAGATTTTCCTTTTATATCCCACAAGGCAATATCTATTGCTGATATAGCACATGAATAAACTTTGTCAGCTGGGAAAAATGATGATCTGAACATAACTTGCCATAATCTTTCAGTTTCCCATGGATCAGATCCAATAACTATTTCACTTAAATGTTCAATCGCTTTTGCAATTGCATTTCCTTGTCTAGCAATTCCTACTTCTCCTAATCCATAGATTCCTTTGTCTGTGTCAACTCTGACAAAAAAATAAACCCTTCCCTCTTCATCCTTAATTGGAATGCTAGTTATTTTTGTTACTTTCAACTGAAAAACTCCTTCTTATTTCCACTTTACTTCATTTTTCTCAAAATCATGGATAAATAACCCAGCTCCTTTTCTTCTTCCCCAAGGTTTTCTAGGTTCTCTTTCTATTTTTTGATTTTTTAATTCTAATAATGCTTTCTCATCAACTATGAGTCCAATTCCTGGAGTTTCATCTAAATGTAGATAACCATCTTCAATATTATCATTCCACTTAGAATAAGCTTTTTCTCTTCCAGGATCAACTACTTCCATCATTATATGATTTGGAATAGATGTAGCAATGTGAGCATTATAATTTCCTATACAATTCATAGTTGTAACAGGAATCTCATATGCATAAGCTACATTACTAATCTGTCGTAATCCAGTTACTCCAGATTGATAACTACTAACATTTAGAATGTCCGCAGCTTGATTATTTATTAGTGAATAAAAATCACCAACATTATTTAGGTTTTCACCTGTAGAAACTGCAGCCTTAATATTATCTGAAACCATTTTTAGCCCTTTATAATCCCATCTTCTAACAGGTTCTTCTGCCCAAAAAATATCAAATTTTTCTTCTATTTTGTTTATGGTTTGAATAGCTTGCTTTACGGACCAATATTCATTTGAATCAATCATTATTCTAGGTCTTTTAGTAATTTCAGATAGAGCATCATAAACGATACCTATTCTTCTAAGATCATCTTCTAAAGAGATTCCAATTTTTACTTTTGCAGAATCTACTCCTTTTTCAGACATTTTAGAAAAAAAATCAAAAAGTTCTTCATCTGAAAGGTTATATCCAATATCAGATGCGTAAACTTTACATCTAGGTTCATTAGATCCTAAAGTTCTCCATAAAGGTTCAGAATTTATTTTTGCTTTTATATCCCATAAGGCTATATCAATTGCTGATAATGCTGCATGAGCTTCACCTTCATCTCCACCCTTAAAAACAAAATCAATCATTGATTTCCAAATAGAAAATACTTCTCTAGGATCTTTTCCTTCTATCAATGGGAAAAAAACTTTTACATAATCATTACCTAACGGTGCAATACCTGTTATTCCTTCATCTGTGTATATTTTCAATATATTTGAGGAAATCAAATCTTCTCCACTGGGCCCATTTGAGTCTCCAAGAGGACGATTCATTATTTCTTTATATTTTTCTAATTTATAGGAAGTGATTTTCATTTTGATTGAGCCTCTCTTATTTCTTCTTTGGTTGGAGGGATCTCAAATAGTCCTGCACCTGGTCTTCTTCCATAGGGACTTGGACCAGCTTTTTGAGAAACTTTTTCTACTTTATGCTTGGAAAGTTCTTCGTAATTTATCTCTATCCCAAGTCCAGGTTTATTTCCAACAAATGCATATCCATCCTTAATTTTTACATCTGAAGTAAAAACTTTTGATTCTGGTTCAGGGTGAGGAACTTCTACAGTTATGCAATTAGGAATTGCATTTGCAATGTGAGCATGAATTATTCCAATAGAGCCACCAAGGGTAACCGGCAATTCTAAAGCATAAGCAGCATCAGCTATCTGGAGAGCACCTGATATGCCTGTCATTCCTTGGCTTATTTGAATCACATCTGCGGATCTATGATGAAAATATGGCAGAAAATCTCCAAGAGTATCTAAGTTCTCTCCAGCACATACTGGAGTTTTTATAGAATCAGAAACTTTTTTTAGACCTAGGAAATCCCATCTTCGTGCTGGTTCTTCAATCCATCCTAGAGTAAATCTTTCTTCCATTTCTGAAATATTTCTTATTGTTTGCTTAGGTGACCAATATTCATTTGAATCAACATAAAGTATAGGATTATCGCAATTTTTAGATAGGGCAGAATTCATTAATTCCAGCCTTTTCAAGTCAGAATCTTGATCTAATCCAACTTTTAATTTACCACCCTTGAAACCAAATTTATCAGACATTTTTGAAAACCACTTAAATAAATCATCATCGCTTATTGGAAGAGCAATATCTGATGCATAAACGTTTACTTTATTATTATTACCTCCTAAAGTTTTCCAAAGAGGTTCTTCATTTATTTTTGCCTTTAAATCCCATAAAGCAACATCTACCGCTGAAATCGCATCATTTGCAATTCCATCATGACCACCCTTAAAATATTTCTCAACCATTCTTTTCCAAATGCTAAAGATAGCTTTAGGGTCATTGTCTAAAAGAATCCCATTAAATATAGAATTTATTTGAGGCAGTGAGTTTTGACCTCCAATAGAAATTCCTCTTAATCCTTCATCAGTAATTATTTCAAGAACACATCCGCTAGCTTTCTTCCTCCCCATTGGAGAGTTTGCATCTCCCATAGTTCTGTCTAAATCATATTCAAATAATGTAGTTTTAATATTTTTTATTTTCATATTATTTTTTTCCTATAGAATTTTTTGTTTTATCTCGGATAAATTCACTAAGGATTTATCTTGTAAAAAAGTTTATTATTTAATAATGAAACATTTGAAGAAAAAAATAATAAGTTATTTGACTCCTTTTTCAAAAAATAAAATAATATTTATTTTTATTTTTGTGTTTTCACTTATCTTTCTTGGGACCAACCCAAATGTAATATTTGCTGATGATAATTTGAGAGAAAAAATTACTTTTATAGCTTTTGATATTAATTACGAAGATGAAGCTGATTTCTCTATTTCAAAAGATATTCTAAATCAGATAGTTAGAATTCATACCTTAGATGCTAGTGAAACTGTAATACTTCAACCATATGGGAAAAATAGTTATCCATTCATTGATATAAAAAAAGATGAGATTGATGAAAAACTTAATAATTTTTTTTCTGATCTTCCAGTTGAGGATGAAAATCAATATTCCAATCATTACTTAGTTATTTCTGAGGCTTTTACTAAAATTGCAGAATTGGTTGACACCACTAATTCTAATTTTTATATGATATCGAATTTAAGGTTGAGTGATTTAGAGGAATCTTCAGAAGTTAAATTGAAAAATTTATCTGATTTATATGCATCTTCACAGATAACCCTAAATGTGATGTCATTACCCTCGTCAAGATCACCAGAAAGAAGTCTTTTTGAAGGATTTTCTGAAACTACTAATGGAAATTTTATTGATTTTGACTCTTCATCTACAACATCAATGATTCAATTCATGAAGATATTTATGGAAAACCCTATTTCCATACTACAAACAAATTTATCTTCTAAGCCACTATCAAATTTTATTAATATTCCTCCCACAGTCAAAAAAGTAAGTTTAGGAATATACAAAGAAAATCCTCAAATTAATATTTCAATTATTAACCCAGATGGAATAGAGATTAAGCCTAATTTAGATTATGATTTTTGGGATTTAGAGAGGATTTTATTTTTAGATATTCCAAATCCTCAATCTGGTACTTGGACAATAATTTCTTCAGGAGAATCTGGTAGATTGGAAATATTAACTGATACTCAAAATCCACTTATATTAGAGACATACGGACAAAAAACATTTGGAATTGGATCAGAAATAATTTTAGAAGTAGGGGCTTACATAGATAATCAAAGGTTAAATATTGCTGACGCTGAAATGCAAGTAAGAATTAGAGATAATAGAGGAATTGAAACTATTCAAATAATGAATGATTTGGGTAACGAAAGTGATAAAATTCCATTAGATGGAATCTATACTGCAAAGCTTCCTCCAATAAGTGATCAATCAATTGTAGATGTTGAGTACACTCTTCAGTGGAAAAACTTATCCACCCCGGTAAAAAAGAATGATCAAATTAAAATTGAATTTTTCCCAGAAATAGAAATTACTAGAATCAATGATTTGAATGGTAAAAATAATAAAGAATTTTTAGTAACTACTTTTGAAACTAAAGTAAATAATTATCCTTATCTTGTTGGATTAGATGAAATTGAAAAAAAAATAACCTCTGAAAATAATTTTTCTTTCAAAATAGACCCGGTTAAAATCAAAGATACAGATAAATCTTATATCTTTAATATTTATTTATCTTCAGATGAAAAAATTAAAGACACAGTATTTATTGATATTAATTTAAGTACAAATTATTTAGAAGAATCTTACGAAAGTATTACAAAGAAAATTAAAATTGATGTCAATACAAAATATATATATATTTTTGGACTAAGATATTATTATTTGTTAGTTGTTTTAGGGATAATTTTATTAATATCCTTAGTTGTAATAAATAACATTAGGCAAACTAAGATCACAGGATTCTTAATTGATATTCAAAATAACGTTATCGTAGATTTCTCTAATATTTCTAGAAATATAATATTTAAGTTTATTTATCCTAAAAGAATAAAATTTTCAGATATAAAACAATTGCCTTATAAAGGAGGTTTTTTTGAATTTATTGATGAAAAAATATATATGGAGATACACCCAATTAAAGATGATCCAAGCATTAGAATTAATTCTCTCCCAGCAGACGAAAGAAATGACATAACTCAGAGTCCATGGATCGGTTCTGCCGGAAAACAAGTTAGATTTAAGAGAACAGTACCCTATCTAGATATATAATTTATTTAACGATTATATTCACTTTGTTTATAACAGTTCCGGGTGATGCATCTCTCATTGGATCACGTAATCTAATACTTTTTACAATTTCCATGCCTTTACTCACTTTACCGAAAACAGCATGGCATGAGACTTGCATATTTTGACAGTTTTTTTCATTATTATTTTCATCAAATGCATCCAAGAAAGGCAATGGTCCAAAAGTAATAAAAAATTGACTTCCATTAGTGTTAACTCCTGAATTAGCCATTGATAATATTCCTTCAGAATCATGCCTCAAATCTACATGGAATTCGTCGCCAAACCTATATCCTGGATTTCCAGCACCTGTTGCAGAAGGATCGCCTCCTTGTGCCATAAAGTCAGGTAATACTCTATGAAATGTAGTTTTATCGTAATAACCTGAATTTGCTAAATTTATAAAATTCTCTACCGTATATGGGGCCTTATCATCATAAAGCAATATCGTAAATTCACCTACTTCAGTATCAAAAACTGCAGAATATTGTTTTGACTGATCAATTTTACCAGTTGGTGGTCCTATAGTTTCCACAGAATTTGATTCTTGAGTTTCTGTACTTGAGCATGAAACTAAAAGAGTTAAAATTCCTATTAAAATTAGATAAGAATTTCTAATTAATATTTTTTTTATTTCCATACATTTCTCCTATATATATATAATTTATTAGAGTGATGTTTAATTATGATAAATAAATCTAAATATATTCAAGCTGTTTTTCTAGGAAAGATGGACTATTTGTCATCTATGAATCTTCAGGAAAAAATAAATTCCTTAGTTTATTCAAACAAAATAAATCAAACTATTCTTTTTTTAGAACATGAAAAAGTGCTTACTTATGGTTCAAAAGAAAGGATATCACATTCAGAAATTGAGAAATTGAATCATAATAGTAATGATTTTTTACATGTAAAAACAAATAGAGGTGGACAAGTAACATTGCATAGCCCCGGGCAGTTGATTTGTTATCCAATAATTAATCTTAAGGATAATTTTAAAGGAGTCTTAGATTATGTGGAATTTTTAGAAAAATCAATAATAAGAACACTTGGATATTACAAAATACAATCACATACTGTTAAGCAAAGAAGAGGGATTTGGGTTAATGGAGATTCTGAAGAAGAATATTATGAAAACAAAAATCCTTCAGGTGAAAAAATTGCAGCACTAGGTTTAAAGATTATAAGAAATATTACACTTCATGGATTTTCATTAAATGTGAATAATGATCTTTCTTTTTTCAATTCATTTATCCCTTGTGGGATGGAAAACCTAAAAGTTAATTCTATTAGCAATATTTTGAATAGCTCAATTTCTGTAAAAGAAGTTGCTAAAAAAGTATCAATATCTATGAGTGAAATTTTAAAAATACCAATACCATTTAAAATGGATATGAATAATGAAATGAGAGCATTGGAGCAAAAATTTGAGTAAAACATTAAGTACATTTAAACATTTGGAATGTTCATTGACTGGAGATATTTTTCCTATTGATGAACCAATGAGACTAAGTCCTAGCTCTGATAAACCTTTACTTGCAAGATATGACTTAAAAAAAGCAGCAGTCACTTTGACTCAAGAAAGTTTATATAAACGAAGAAACGATATGTGGAGATATCAAGAACTTTTACCAGTTTTGAATGAAGAAAATATTGTTTCTTTAGGAGAAGGAAACACACCATTTATGAAACTAGAAAATTTATCAAAAAAACTTTTGATAAATAATTTTTTTGTAAAAGATGAAAGCAATAATCCTACAGGCTCTTTCAAGGCCAGAGGTCTTTCTGCTGCCATATCTAAAGCTAAAGAATTTGGAATAAAAGGGATTGTTATGCCATCTGCGGGTAATGCAGCTGGAGCTATGTCAGCATACGCTGCTAAATCACAAATGGAAGCAAACGTTTTTATGCCTAAAGACGCTCCTCTAGCTAATAAAATGGAGTGTATAGCCTTTGGAGCTAAGGTAAATCTAGTTGATGGTTTTATATCTGATGCTGGAAAAGCTTCAGCTATTGAAGCTGAAAAAAGAGATTTGTTTGATGTATCTACTCTAAAAGAACCTTACAGAGTGGAAGGTAAAAAAACTATGGGATTAGAAATTGCAGAACAAATGAAATGGGAAGTCCCCGATGTAATCATCTATCCGACAGGAGGAGGAACAGGAATAGTAGGAATTTGGAAAGCATTTGAAGAATTAGAAAAAATAGGATTAGTATCATCAAAAAAACCTAAAATGGTTGTTGTCCAGGCTGAAGGATGTTCCCCATTAGTAGATGCTTATGAAAAAAAAGAAAAGTTTGCAAAACCTTTTGAAAATCCAAAAACCTTGGCTGCAGGAATGAGGGTCCCTCTGGCTGTAGGTGATTTTATAATTTATGATATTTTGAATAAAAGTAAAGGTACAGCTGTAAGAATTAATGATGAAGAAATGCTTGAAGGTGTTTCATTATTAGCTTCAGAAGAAGGAATATTTGCTGCTCCTGAAGGAGGGGCTATTTTAATGGCTTCTAAGAAATTAAGAAATTCTGGTTTTATAAAGGATTCAGATAAGGTAGTTATTGTGAATACAGGATCAGCATATAAATATCTTGATATGATGCAGAGTAAATTTTGGGGGGATTAGATAGATTTTCTATCCCACTCTAAAACGTGGCTTGAAATACCCTCAGGGTACTCATTTTCATATTCTTCTATTAGATAACCCATAATTACTGAATTGAATCTTTGTCCATTTTTTGGCCTGCTTTTTCTAAAGGTACCTTCATGAATAAATCCAATTTTTTCAAATAATTTAATAGCATGAACATTAAATTCTGGGATATCCGCCCAAGCTCTGTATAGACCTAAGTTTAGAAAACTATGTTCTAACAAAGCAAGAACAGTCTGGGTCCCATATCCTTTGTGCCAATATTCTTTATCTCCAATAAGAACAGATATTTGAACATCTCCAAGTGACTCATCTATAGATAATTGAGCTTCTCCAATATGAATATTTTCGCTATATATAGAAAAAATTGACCTGTGAGGTTCATGATGAGGATCATGAAAAACTTCATTCCACTCTTCCTCTGTGGCATTCAACATATCTTTAGGTTCATATCCTAGATGAGCAGATTTTTCATACGCATATTGACCAAACCAATTTTCATAGATCTCTTTATCATTAATCCAATCAATTATTCTAGAGATATCTTCTCTAGAGACATTCTTTAATTTAACAAAATTATTTTTTTCCATAAAACCTTTTAAAACGTTATGTTGATATATTTACCTTTTAAATGATTATAGTAAATTATATTATTAAGAGAATATATAAAGGGGTTAAATATGGCAGATTGGAAAATGGAAGCTGAAATAGAATATTGTGTTCCTTGCGGATATGCAAATTTAGCAGCTTGGATGACTAGTGAGCTTTTTCAAGCGGCAGGTACAGCTATAGCTATTTCATTAAAGCCTGGAACTGCAGGAGCTTTTAAAGTAACAGTTGATGATGAAGTTTTGTGGGATAAAAAAACTCAAGGTAAATCACCAGATATTATGGAAGCTAAAGAGCTGAAAGCTAAAGTTATTAATAAACTTGAATCTTTAGCAAAAGTTTAAGATAATAATCTAAAATAATATCTCTTAATGGAACAAACTTACTTACAAGAATACAGCTTGTTGTTGATTTTTGTCGCACTTTCAATTTTAGTGCCAATTGGAATGTTAGCAGCAGCTAAATTTGGGACAAGATTTGGTATTACCCCTAGCAGATCAACCAGAATTAAAAAAGCTGCTTATGAGGGAGGTCATCCTGCATTTAGTGAAAAACCTTCTTTATTCAGTTTTGGATATTTTTATTATGCCTTGCTTTTTGTCGCTTTTGATGTTGAAACAGTTCTTATTTTCCCATGGGCTGTTAGTCATGGTTTGATTACTGATTTTTGGGGTATATTGCCCTTTTTGGGAATTCTCATTTTCTTGACGGTGCTAACAGTTTCATTTATTTATGTATGGTTAAAGGGGTGCTTAGAATGGATAAAATAGAAAGAATTCCATTAGATATTTCAACCAAAGATCTTGATAGGGAAGAAGGAGGGTTGATTAACTCAATGAAGTCCACTCATATTTCTCCTTTTCCAGAACCTGTTATAGATGGAGATGACATTGATAAGAATGTACTTGTATCTTCTGCTGATCAGTTACTAAATTGGGCAAGAAAATCTAGTATGTTTCCACTTCAGTTTGGTTTAGCTTGTTGTGCATTTGAAATGATTGCATCTGCAATGTCGAGATTTGATATATCGAGATTTGGGATGGAAGTTTTTAGAGCAACTCCTAGGCAGGCAGATTTAATGATAGTTGCTGGTACCGTTACTTGGAAAATGGCAGTGCCATTAAGAAGGCTATATGATCAAATGGCTGAACCAAAATGGGTTATTTCAATGGGCGTATGTGCCACTTCTGGAGGGCCATACTATGAGAGTTATTCTGTCGTTCCAGGTGTAAATCATATAGTTCCAGTTGATGTTTATGTTCCCGGTTGTCCTCCAAGGCCTGACGCATTGCTGTATGGAATTATGCAACTGCATGAGAAAATTAAAAGATACAGCTTAACCGGACAGAAAGCAGGAGATGTATAAAATTATGCAAGAATGGAATGGAAAAACTTTATCAGAAGAAATAATTAAGCACATCCACAAAAGTGTTGTTTCTTACGACAAAGATTCTGTTTGTGTTGAAAGTGAAAAAATTTATGAAGTATTGAAATTTTTGAAAGAAACTTCAGGTTTTTCTTTTGATCTTTTATCTTCAGTGACTGCAGTAGATTATATTGACCATTTTGAAATTGTTTATCACTTAAAATCACTTATTACTTTGTCAAAAGCCACTATAAAAACTAAGGTAGGTTTTGGGAGACAAGATCAGCCTGAAATAGATAGTGTTTTTTCACTTTGGAAAGGAGCCGATTTCCAAGAAAGAGAAATTTTTGATTTAATGGGTATACATTTTAATAACCACCCTAACTTGAAAAGAATCCTGTTATGGGACGGATTTCCTGGTCATCCTCTAAGAAAAGATTTTGTTACAAATTCACAATCTATAGTTCCTGAAGAGGAAGAAAACTGATGTCAATTAAAAGTGAACCGATAACAATTAATTTGGGACCACAACATCCTTCAACTCATGGAGTATTTAGAATGAGGGTTACTTTTGATGGGGAAACAATAATAGATGTAGAGCCTATTTTTGGTTATCTTCATAGGGGATCTGAAAAGTTAGCCGAGGAAAGAACATATACTCAAGTTGTAACGTTGACCGACAGGATGGATTATGTCTCTTCTATGTTAAATAACCAAGGATATATTTTAGCAGTTGAAAAACTTTCAAATATTAAGCCTGAAACTAGAGGTGTTTGGCTTAGAATGATAGCTTCAGAATTACAAAGAATTGCTAGTCATTTGGTCGCTGTAGGTTTTTTGATACAAGATCTTGGTGCATGGGGAACTCCGCTTACATACGCTATGCGAGAAAGAGAAAAGATTCTACAAATGTTCGAAATGCTTTGTGGGGCTAGGATAACAAATTCATATCTAAGGCCTGGAGGTGTATTTATGGATGCCCCTCAACAATTTTGGGATAGTCTTTCTAGCTTTATAGATGAATTCCCTTCGGCAATAGATGAATTGGAGAGACTGTTAACTTCAAATGAAATTATTTTTTCAAGAACTAAAGGAATTGCTATATTAACTCCTGAGCAAGCAATTAATGCTTCAATTACTGGTCCGATACTTAGATCTACAGGAGTACCATGGGATTTACGAAAGAATGATCCTTATGATTTTTATGATAAAGTTCAATTTGATGTCCCTGTTCATAATGCTGGAGATAATTATTCTCGCTATTTATTGAGAGTTCAGGAAATGAGAGAAAGCCTAAAAATAGTAAAGCAATGTGTGGATTTTATCGAACCAGGGCCAGTTAGACCTCATCATGATGAGGTACCTTTTCTAATAAGGCCTCCAAAAGGAGATTGCTACGTAGCAATAGAAGGTTCCAAAGGAGAACTAGGATTTTATTTAGTTTCTGATGGATCTATTTCGCCTTACAGGTGGCATGTTAGGTCGTCATCCTTGATAAATCTAACTCTCTTAAGGGAAATGCTTATAGGTACTCTTTTTGGTGATTTATTCGTTACTTTTGGTGGAATAGACATAAATATGGGAGAGGTCGATAGATAATGTTCGAATTTATTTATGACATTTTAGATTTTTCCATTGATCTAATCATAAAAGATATGAAATTTGAAAGTCATATTCTTACAGCAGTAACAGGTATTATTATTGCTTTTGCTATCATAAATGGAGTACTTGGTGGAGTTTTGGCTCTTATATGGGGTGAGAGAAGACTTTTGGCAAGATTTCAGCAAAGATCTGGTCCAAATAGATGGGGACCACAAGGGATACTTACATCAACGGCCGATGCTGTGAAGGTTATGTTTAAAGAAGATATTGTCCCTGAAGAGGCAGATAAATATATATTTAATGTAGCTCCGATGCTTCTAGTAATCCCTGTTTTTATAATATTTTCAGTAATTCCTTTTGGAATAAGCTTGTATGCAGTAGATATAAATGTAAGTGTATTGTTTATACTTGCAGTAACATCAATAAGTGGTTTATCTATTATTTGTGCAGCGTGGGCTTCAGCAAATAGAATTGCAATTTTTTCTGCATTGAGATCTGTTGCAATGTTGATTTCTTATGAAATACCTGTTGGCCTTTCTTTGGTCGGTATTTTACTAATTTGTGAATCAATGTCAGTTCTAGATATTGTAATATACCAAAAAATTCCTTTTATCTTAATTCAACCTGTGGCAGCAATAGTTTTCTTCTTGGGATCACTAGCCGAAATAAATAGAACTCCGTTTGATCTGACTGAAGCGGAATCTGAATTAGCTGCAGGTTATCAAAATGATTACTCAGGAATGAAATGGGGTTTGTTTTATCTAGGAGAATTTGCAGCAGCAATAGCGGCAGCAACAGTTTTTTCAACATTATTTCTTGGAGGCCCTAATGGGCCAATATTGCCTGGTATTTTCTGGCTAACAATCAAAGTTATAGCAGTACTGTTTTTTATTATTTGGATTCGAGCCTCATGGCCAAGATTTAGAATTGATCAGGTTTTGAATTTAGCTTGGAAAGGTTTATTTGAATTAACTTTAGTAAATATTATAGTTACATCTATAGCTGTAATAATTTGGACAGATGGCGAATCACATAGACTTATTTATATTGGATTAGCAAATTGGATCTTTGCTTTTCCATTTGTTTTATTAGTTTTTAAATTGCTTAAAACAAAAAATTACGATAATGAAATACAATCAAACAGTTACCCTGTTGGTTCAGATAAACCAAAGTTTATTAAGGAGAAAAGTTAAATGCTAGGATTTGGGTTAATTAAAGGTCTATCAGTAACATTTAGAAATCTTTTTTCACCAGTTTTTACTATTCAATATCCAGATAAACGTGTAGGAGTACTGGGTTTAGCAAGAAGTAAAAATAAATCTATTCTCAATTTGTTTAAAGAAGATAGAAAAGAATTTTTATATGCACTTCTAGGATTAGCTAAAGTAGAAGTTAAGATAGAACAATTTCCAAGATTTAGAGGTAATGAGTTTGTTTGGTACGACGATAGGTGTACTGCGTGTGCTTCTTGTGCTAAATACTGTCCTCTGGGAATCATTGAAATTGTTACTCATGCAAGTGGTGAAAATCTTCAAGCCGGAGAAAATTATGCGATAGATAAATTTGATATAGACACTGGAAGATGTATGTTTTGTGGTCTATGTGTAGAAGCTTGTCCTTATGATGCTTTACATATGGGGACTGATTTTGAAAAAGGTAACTATCACAGAGCTAATTTAGTACTAGATAAAGAAACTCTCATATCTCAAAATAAGAACCCAAGTAGTTGGTTTAGACCTCAATTTGAAGAAAAAGACTATAACCCATGGGATAAAGATCTTTCTGACTATAAGGATGCAGGAAGGCATGAGAAACCTAGTGATGAAAAGATAAAACAAAACTGGGTCAACAAAAGGAAATACAATGGATAGTTCATTACTAGATATATTTATTGTTTTTATATCTCTTATAGGTATAGCAACAGCTATTTATGTTGTTTCTCAAACAAATGTTTTTAGGGCAGCTATAGCTTTGGCTATATCATTTATGACTGTTGCTGTTGTATTTTTTGCGATAAATGCAGAATTCTTAGGAGCAGTTCAAATTTTAGTTTATATAGGAGCTGTATCTGTCTTGATGGCTTTTTCAGTTTTGCTAGTTAAGGATTTGCAAACTGCATCTTCATCAACATTTGGATTAAGATTTATTCTTTCTTCTATGACATCTTTATTGATTTTTATTGTCCTAGTTTTTGTAGTTTTGGGCACAGATTGGGATAAAACAGATCAAATTTCAGATCCGATAACTAATGAAATTTTATTTGATAAATATACTATAGATGAAGAAAACAAAACTATAACTCTTGTGAATGCAGAAACGAATATTTCTGAAGTGAGAGATGGTTTGTTCAAAGATTCCATAATCCCCATAGGCTCTTTATTGTCTACTAAATATTTTATTTCTTTACAAATTATTGGTCTAATAATTGTAGCTTGTGTAATTGGATCAATAGCTGTTACAAAAAATACAATTGAAAATGATGAGGAAGGAGATATTGAGGCGATATGACTTTAGAAATCATACTTATTTTTTCTTCAGCTTTATTTTCTATAGGTATATTTGGATTACTTACTAGAAAAAATATTGTAATAACTCTAATGTCCCTAGAGCTGATTTTTAATTCTGTAGTTTTATCTGTAGTTGGTTTTAATAGATATAGCCTAAATTTAGCTATTATAAGTGATATTTCGGTCGATAATTTCTTTGGAATTTTATCAGGAAATATTCTAGGAATATTTATAATTTGTGTAGCTGCTGGAGAAACAGCACTGGCTCTTGCTATGGTTTTAGCTTTAGGTAAGTTTAAATCTACTGTTGAGCTGAGTGATTTATCAGAAATGAAGAATTAATTATGTGGATTGATTATAAAAAAGTAGATAACTTAAGTATCGCTGAAACTTATAAAAATTTACTTGAGGCTGAAGGCCTTCCAACAAAAATAATGCCTGAGGATGGATTATTAAGTTGGTCAGAATTATCAAAGTTTAGAATATTAGTCCCCAAGGGTAGAGAACATGTGGCTGATGAAATAATTAGAAAAGTATAAGGAGATACTTTTGATTGAAAATTTAGCATTAATAATTTTAGCTGTTCCTTTTTTTGTATTTGTTATAAATGCTTTATTCATAAGGTATAAATTGGGATCTGAGAGTGAAATATCAGGTTTAATTAATGCCTTTGGTATGGGGATATGTCTTTTGCTGTCAATTTTTGTAATTTTTAATTTAGAACATTCAGAAAATAAATATGTTTTTTCTTGGATAAATATTAATAATATTTCTTTAGATTTTTCTGTTATGGTAGATCCATTGACAGCTATTATGTTAGTTGTAGTTACGGGAATATCTTTCCTTGTGCAAATTTATTCAATTGGCTATATGCATGGAGATAAAAGCTATACAAGATATTTTGCTTATATGGCCCTTTTTACTGGATCTATGTTAGGCCTAGTTTTATCTAGAAATATCCTTCAATTATTTATTTTTTGGGAATTAGTAGGAGTTTCATCTTACTTACTTATTGGATTTTGGCATGAACGAAGCTCAGCTGCGGCTGCCGCAAAAAAAGCTTTTATAATGACTAGACTAGGAGATTTTGGTTTCCTTTTTTCAATAATTTATCTTTTCAATATCGACTCAAGTTATCTACAAATACCAAATTTATACGATGCTATATTGGATGATAAGATTAGCGCTAGAGTTGCAACTATTCTGGCTGTAGGATTTTTAATTGGAGGGATAGGTAAATCAGCTCAGTTTCCACTTCATAATTGGCTTCCAGATGCCATGGAAGGCCCAACTTCTGTATCTGCACTTATTCATTCAGCAACGATGGTTACAGCAGGGGTGTTTTTGGTAGCAAGATTATTTCCACTATTTCAAATTTCTGAAATTATGCCCTTGGTAGCAATTGTTGGATGTTTGACTTCTTTTATAGCAGCGACAATGGCTTTATCTACAACTGATATTAAAAGAGTTCTTGCATATTCAACTATATCTCAGTTGGGATATATGTTTATGGCTCTTGGATTAGGTGCCTATACAGCAGCTATTTTTCATCTTTTTACTCATGCTTTTTTCAAGGCAGGATTATTTCTGAGTTCTGGTTCAGTTCATCATGCAAGTGGAACATTTAATATGAAATATATGGGAGGATTAAAAAATAGTATGAAATACACTTATTATTCAATGCTTATTTGTTCTCTATCTCTCGCTGGTTTATTTCCTTTATCAGGTTTTTGGTCAAAAGATGAAATAATTTTATCTGCATATAATTATGGTGGATTTTTAGGAAATATTTGTCTTATTGTAGGACTTATAGTCGCATTCCTTACAGCTTTTTATATGTTTAGAGCGATATCTTTAACATTTTTTGGAGAATTTAGAGGAGGAGGAGATAAAGAATTAGAAGATCTCCAAAAAAAACATTTGCCTATACCTCCAACAGTTGAACATGTTCATATAGGGGAATCTCCTAAAAATATGGTTTATCCAATAATATTTTTATCATTTTTTGCGATTTTTATAGGCTATCTAGTAAATCCTGTTTTTTCTAATTTGATTTTTATTGATAAACATTTATTTGGTCTTTTTTTAGAAAAAAGTTTAGAAGTTTTTCATTTTCATGGGTCTCATTCATTCAATTTTTCAATAGCTATAGTTTCTGCTTTTATATCTGTTTTAGGAATTTTATTTGGAATAAATACGTATAAAAATAAAATTGAGTTGAAAAAAAATAAATTTTTTAATTCACTAAATACCCTATTGGATAAAAAATACTTTATGGATTATTTATATGAAAAAGTTATAACAGAAAATATATTTTATGAAATAATTTGTTCTGCTGGAGAATGGTTAGATAAACATATATTTGATGGTGTAAATGTAAATCTTTCAAAGCTTACTGGTCGATTGAGTTTTAAGTCATTAGGTTTGCAAGATGGTCAAATTCATACATATAGTTTAGCAATGATAATGTTTGCTAGTATAGCTATATTTATAATGGTTTTATTGGGTTAATATTATGAATTATTTAGTTACAATTACAGTTTTTTTTCCGGCATTAACTGCAATTTTTTTACTTTTTTTAAAAACTAGAAATCATATTGTCTTTGCTTCAATTATTTCATCAATAATTACATTTATCTTATCTTTAATATTATTTTTGTCCTACGATAAATCTTTGGGAGGAATTCAGTTTATTGATCATATTAAGTGGATAGATTCTTTTAATATAAAATCATCTTATCTTGTTGGTATTGATGGTTTTTCTGCTCCATTAGTTTTATTAACTGGACTTTTATCTCTTGTTGCATTCATGGCTTCTTGGAGAATTCAATCAAGAGTAAAAGAATATTTTATATGGATACTTCTTTTACAAATGAGTGTATTGGGAGTTTTCACATCCTTAGATTTGTTATTATTTTTTGTATTTTTTGAGTTTGAGTTAATACCTATGTATATGTTAATCAGTATTTGGGGTTCTGGTAGAAAAGAATATTCTGCTACTAAATTCGTTATTTTTACTCTTGCTGGAGGAGCTTTTATGCTGATTGCAATATTAGCTCTATTTAGTAGCTCATCAGTTACTAATCTTTCTATGGTTTCAATTCCCGAACTAGGAATAATTGGTATTCCTGAATTAATTGCGGGGCAAAAATTAGTTATTCCAGCTTCTATTATTTTTATTTTCTTTTTTATAGCTTTTGCTGTAAAACTTCCCCTTTGGCCCCTTCACAACTGGCTTCCTGACGCACACACAGATGCTCCTACTGCAGTTTCAATAATGTTAGCTGGAGTATTATTAAAAATGGCTGGTTATGGTTTATTTAGAATTAACCTAGGTTTTTTTCAAGAGACTCTTGGATTTCAAATTTTTGATTACTCAAATATATTAGCTATATTGGGAACTATTTCAATAATATATGGCGCTATTGTTACCCTTAGACAAACTGATCTAAAACGCCTAATAGCATACTCTTCAATTAGTCATATGGGTTATGTATTACTTGGTTTTTCTGCGATGACAAATAATCAGAATTTTTCCTTATATTCATTAAACGGTTCTGCAATGCAAATGTTTACTCATGGAACAATAACAGGCTTATCATTTTTGACTGTTGGTCTAATTTATGATCGTACACATACTCGAGATATAAATAAATTAGGTGCGTTGACAAGAAAAATGCCAATGATTGCTTTATTTTTCATGATTTCAGGATTAGCTTCACTTGGTTTACCTGGATTTTCTGGATTTGTTTCAGAGATAATGATATTTTTGGGAACATATAAAATTTATCCCGTATATACTATAATATCTGCATTTGGTGTGGTCTTAGCTGCTGGATATATATTGTGGATGACACAGCGAGCTCTTTTTGGTGATAATAGACTAGAAAAAGATGATAAAACATATGATTTTAATTCACTAAAAGATGCCAGTTATTTTGATTTACTTCCTGCTTTCATAATTACTATTCCTATAATTTTGATAGGAATTTGGCCTAATATTTTTATAGATTTTTTTGACTTAGGTATAAAGGAGATAATTAGATAATGTTTTACAATGATCTACTTTACATTTTATCGCCAATAATTTTGATCTTAACGGCATTATTTGTCTTAATGATTGATTTTTTTACTAATAAAAAATCAATCATTCTAGCTTCTACTTTAGTTGGATTAATATTTTCAGTATTCGTCTTATTTTTACAATATTTTAATTTTGAATCTAATAGAACACTTTTTTTTGAAACAATTGTATTTGATAAATTTTATTTATTTTCTGCAATAACTATGATCCTATTGACGATAGCCATAGTTTTGGCTTTTTTCGATTATATTGTAAATCAAATATCTTTTCGCTCAGAATTTATTAGCTTGATTATATTATCTTTGGTTGGATCACTATTTGTAATAATGGCAACTGATTTTATTACTATATATCTATCATTAGAATTATCTTCTTTGCCAATAATTGCATTAATTGCTTTTGGTAGAGGTAAATTTAGTTTAGAAGCTGCTTTTAAGTATCTGATTTTGGCCTCTTTTTCTACAGGGATTTTCTTAACTGGAGTAGTTTATATTTATGGAACAACAGGAAGTCTAAATTTACTTGAATTGAATATTACTGAAATTAATCCAGCAATTATTTTAGGTTTAGTATTTTTATTTATTGGTTTAGCCTTTAAACTTTCGATAGCTCCATGGCATATGTGGACTCCAGATACGTATCAAGGATCCCCTATGCCAGTAGTTACTTATTTGTCTACTGTGTCTAAAGTTGCAGGATTTGTACTATCAATTAGAATCTTTTCAGAAATATTTTCGAATAATCTTTCATTTACTAACCTTATTATTCTTTTATCAATAATTTCTTTTGCTTCAATGACAATTGGAAATCTTGGAGCAATTTTACAAAAAGATTTAAAGCGACTATTTGCATACTCTACTGTTGCGCATGCTGGATATATGTTAGTAGGAGTTGTAGCATTAATATCTACCCAATCATCTGCATCTAGTACTCTTTTTTATGTTGTAGGATATGCAATTACAAATTTATCTGTATTCTTATCCTTACAACATATTATGAACTTAACTAAATCAACTTCTATTGAAAGTCTAAAAGGTTTGTTTAGCTCTCATCCACTTATATCTGTTATTTTTGCCTTTGGTATTCTTAGTCTTCTAGGGATCCCCGCAACTGTAGGGTTTATGGGAAAAGTTCTGGTATTTTCTTCTGCAGTAAATAATGGACTAATTATATTAGCAATAGTTGGAGTTATAAATTCATTTGTTTCTGCATATTATTATTTAGGTCTATTAAGAAATATATTTGTATCTTCGGAAAAATTTGAACAAAAAGGAAACAGCAATATTTTTTATATTTTAGTAGCATCTATATCATCAATACTAGTTTTAGTTTTGGGAATTTACCCTGATTTGATTTTGTCCACAATAGACAATGTTATTTCTGGATTGTAAAAAAGGTGATTTCTTTGAAATATAAAAAAATATGTACAGTCGTTAATCCTGATTCCGATCAAGCAAAATCTTTATCTATGAATATTGCTAAAGAATATTCTGATCACTCATGGCAAATTATTGAAAATTTTGATTTTTCAAATGTTGAAAAAATGGACCTAGTTATTGCAATAGGCGGAGATGGAACACTATTGAGAGCAGTTTCTTTATCTCTAAAATTTGATGTGCCAGTTTTGGGTATAAATATGGGTACTGTAGGTTTTATGACAGAAATAGAAGGTGAAAATGCTATCGATGAATTAAATTTCTACTTAACTGAAACTGTTAGAACTGAAGTAAGATCCCTTCTTGAAGTAGAATTGAATTTTAAAAAAGATCCAGTAGTTTACAAAGCTTTGAATGATATTGTTATCGCAAGAGGATCTTCAGTTTCTATGATTGAAACAATAACCGAAATCGATGGAGTCCACTTAGCTACATACAGAGGAGATGGTATAGTAGTCACTACGGCGACAGGTTCTACAGGTTACTCCTTGGCATTAGGCGGTCCTGTAATAGATCCAAAATCAAATGATTATTATATTAAGCCAATCGCAACTCATATGAGTCAATTTGGAGGAGTCATTGTAAATTCAGAATCTGTTTGTGAAATAACTATTTCTTCAAGAAAAGATGCATTAATAAGTATCGATGGATTTATTGAGCATAAAATATCAAATGGAGATAAAATTATTCTAAAAATTTCTGAAAGCAAAGCAAAGTTCTTAAGAAAAAATCCTTCGCACTTTTACTGGTCAACTATTACAGAAAAATTAGGGATTAGAAAAGGTAAAGTTCAATAAATAATGAAAAATTATGAAGGGACAAATTTAATTTTTCAGTCTGATTCTATTCATATAAGAAGAGATCAATATAAAACGTCTAATAAAGTTATCATTAATAAAGATTTTGTTGATCATCCAGGTTCAGTCCTCATAATAGGATTAAGGAGAGAAAAAATTCTATTTGTAAAACAATGGAGACAACCAGTCAAGAAATATACTTTAGAACTTCCATGTGGCACACTAAATGCGGGTGAAGATACAATTCTAGCGGCTAATAGGGAATTTAGAGAAGAAACTGGTTTTGGGGCTAATATATATAAATCTTTTGGTAGTTTCTTTGTTGCACCAGGCTATAGTTCTGAAATTACAGAATATTTCATTGCAGAAGATTTGTTTGAATCTCCATTAGAGCCTGATGTAGATGAAGAAATAGAATTAGAGGAATATACATTGGATGAGGCGTTTAAATTGATTAAAACAAACAAAATTATTGATCAAGGCACTATAAGTGCTCTAAATATTTATAAATCGATATTATAATTTTTTCAGGAGGGAATTGAATGTACGATCACGATTTACTTATTGTCGGAGCTGGACTAGCTGGTTTAAGATGTGCTGTTGAAGCACAAAAACTAGGACTTAAGGTTGCAGTCATTACTAAAGTGCACCCTGTAAGAAGTCATTCAAATGCAGCGCAAGGTGGTATTAATGCTCCACTAACAGATAGAGGAGATGATTGGAAAGGTCATGCCCTAGATACAATTAAAGGCAGTGACTATTTGGCGGATCAAGATGCAGTTGAAATAATGAGTCAAGAAGCTGGAGAGGCTGTTCTTGAACTAGAGAGAATGGGAGTTATTTTTTCTAGGGGAGAAGATGGAAAATTAGGTACTAGAAGATTTGGTGGGCAAAAAGTTGCACGAACTTTTTTTGTAGGAGCCATTACAGGTTCTGCTTTATTACATGTATTATATGAGCAATCATTAAAGCTTGGATTACAAGTTTATGAAGAGTGGTTTGTAACCTCACTTATAAAACATGAAGGTGCTGTCAGAGGTGTTGTTGCTTTAGATCTTAAAACAGGAGAACTAGAATCAATTACTGCTAAATCAGTAGTGATTGCTGCAGGGGGAGCTGGAAGAGTTTTCGAACCTTCAACTAATGCATTAATTTGTACAGGTGATGGGCTTTCGTTAGCTTGGAATAACGGAGCAGGGTTAATGGATATGGAAATGATTCAATACCATCCAACAACCTTAGCAAGAACGGGTATTTTATTATCGGAAGCTGCAAGGGGAGAGGGAGCATATTTACTAAATTCTGAGGGTGATAGATTTATGAAAAAATATGCACCAGATTATATGGAATTAGCTTCAAGAGATGTAGTTTCTAGATCAGAGCAAACCGAAATTAATGAAGGAAGAGGTATTGATGGAAATGTCCTTCTTGATTTAAGACATCTAGGTAAAGAATTTATTGAGACAAGACTTGGATACCTACAAGAAGTATCTGTAGAGTTCTTAGGTATAGATATGTCTGAAAAGCCTGTTCCAATACGACCAGGAATGCATTATATTATGGGTGGTATTAAAACTGACGTAAATGGAGAAACTGGAGTTCCGGGACTCTATGCAGCAGGGGAATGTGCAAATGTTAGTGTTCATGGTGCAAATAGGCTTGGGGCGAACTCACTTTTAGATACGGTTGTATTTGGAAGAAGATCTGCTGAAAAAGCCTCTGAATATGTGAAGTCTGTACCAAATTCAGTCATACCAACTGAGAGTTATGTTAAACGTGATCTCGAATTAATAAAAAATATTATGGATGCTGATGGTAAATATAGGGTTTCTGAAGTAAGAAATACTATGGCTACAGCAATGACTAAGGGAATTGGTGTATTTAGAGACCAAGAATCTATGGAGTATGCAAAAAAAATAGTTGATAAAACTAAAATAGACTACAGAGATTCAATTAGGATCGAGAATAAAGGGAAAATATATAACACTGATCTTTTGTTTGCCCTTGAATTAGGAAATATGATTGATTGTGCAGAATCAATTGTGCATGGAGCATTAACTCGAAAAGAAAGTAGAGGTGCTCATTTTAGAACTGATATTCCAGGTAGAAATGATGAGGAATGGTTAAAACATACCTTGGTCTATAAGAGCTCAGAAGGAGAAATTAAAATTGATACTCCAGATGTAACAATAACAGAATGGGAACCAATAGAAAGAGTTTATTAGAAGATATGAAAGTTAGTATTGACGTTAAAAGATTTGATCCTGAAAAATTAAATGATAATAATTGGGTTCAAAATTATAAAATGGATATCCATCCGTCATCAACTGTTTTAGATGCATTAATTCATATAAGAGAAGAGATAGACGGAACATTAGGCTTAAGGTGTGCTTGTAGAGCTTCAATTTGTGGATCATGTGGAATGCGAGTTGATGGAAAAGCAAAGTTAGTATGTAAAACTAGAATTGAAGAGCTTGTTGATGAAGGAGAGACTTTGCTAGTCGAACCTATGGGAAATCAACCTGTTATTAAGGATCTTATAGTTGATATTAGTGCTTTTTTTGCAAAAATGTCTCAAATTAGTCCTTTTCTTCAACCAGATGAACTACCTGAAGAAGGTGAATTTATTGCTTCAAATGATTCTATGGAAAAGTTGCTAACAGAAATGAATTGTATAATGTGTGGCCTTTGTGTTTCTGATTGTACTATTTTAGAAGTTGATAGTACATTTATTGGTCCTGCAGCATTGGCCAAAGCATCAAGATTTGTTTATGATCCTAGAGATGATCAAACAGAGGAGAGATTGAACTTTTTGAATGAAGAACAAGGAGGAATTTGGGATTGTACAAGATGCATGCAATGTGTTGAAGTTTGCCCAAAAGGAGTCTCACCTATGGACAGAATTATGGATCTTAGAGAATCTGCAATTGAAATAGGTGCAAAAAAAACACATGGTTATGATCATACAAATTCTTTTGAAAAATCTGTAACGGCTCACGGAAGATTAGATGAAAGTCGTCTTGCATTTGAGTCTGCTGGAATTTTTAATATTCCGAGATTACTAGATCTAATTCCAGTTGGAATAAGAGCTTTGATTAAGGGGAAATTGCCACCAATCTTCCCTCATAAAGCTGAAGATAATAAAAAGATTAAAGAGATAGCCCAAAAAATAAAGGAGATGGAAGAGTGAAATATGCATTTTATCCTGGTTGTGTAGCTAGAGGGGGAACACCAGAACTTTTATCCTCGTCAATGGCAGTTTTGAAAGAACTAAATATTGAAATAGAAGAATTAACTAAAGCTGGATGCACAGGCGCTGGTGTACTTCAAGAAAAAAATCCTTTATTAGGAGATACAATTAATGTTCGAACTCTTGCAATGGCAGAAGAAAAAAGCTTGGATATTATGACACTTTGCTCGACATGCCAAGGAGTTTTAAGTCAAGCCAATCATAAAGTTAAAAATGATCCGGAATATTTAGCAAAAATTAATGCTTTGATAGAAGATGAAGGCTATAAGTATAAAGGCACTACTGATGTAAAACATCTACTTTGGATATTAGTTGAAGATTATGGATTAGATAATTTGAAGTCTCATTTTGTAAAAGAACTTTCTAATCTGAAGTTTGCTCCATTTTATGGATGCTATATGGTAAGACCATCAGAAGCTTTAGGTTTTGATGAGAAACCAGAAAGACAAAATTATCTAGAACAAGTTATTGAGTCCGTTGGGGCTATCGCAATTGACTTTCCAGGGAAATTTTCTTGCTGCGGATTTCCTGTTTTATTTATTAATCAGAAGAATTCATTAAAAATGGTAAGCAATCAAACTGGGTCAGCAAAAGACCTAGGTGCAGATGCAATGGTGACTCCGTGTCCGCTTTGTCACCTCAATCTTGATGGTTATCAAGGAAAGGCACGAAAAAATAATAGAGGAGATAAAGCTGACCTCCCAATAATTCATATGCCTCAAATGATCGCTTTAGCTATGGGTATAAAAACAAAAGATATTGGCCTTGGCAGACATATAGTTTCGCCTAAAGAAGTTATGAATAAAATTTAAGAAATATATTATTAATTTTTTTTCATAATATCTAACAGTTCAATAACAGAATCTACAGATTTTGACAGTGCGGAGTGTTCATCTTTATTAAGATCTACTTCTATAATCTCTTCAATTCCATTAGCACCTAATTTTACCGGTACACCTGCGTAAACATCATTAAAGCCGTACTCTCCATTTAAAAGAGCTGCACATGGAAGTATTTGTTGTTTATCGAGTAATATAGCCTCTACCATCTGAACTATAGAAGCTGACGGGGCATAAAATGCAGACCCAGTTTTTAGAAGAGCTACAATTTCTGCTCCTCCATCTCTTGTTCTTTGTACTATAGATTCTAACCTATTTTTCTCAATCATATTTTCTACAGGAACTCCTCCTACGTTAGTAGATCCTATAACAGGGACCATTGTATCCCCATGTCCACCAAGTACATATGCGTTTACACTTTCAACAGAAACATTAAGCTCTTCTGCAATAAAAGTACTAAATCTTGCAGTATCTAATATTCCTGCCATTCCAATAACTCTTTTAGAATCAAACCCACTTACGTTATAGGCATGTTGTACCATTGCATCAAGAGGATTACTAACTACAATTATTATTGATTCTGGAGAATGCTTAACTACTTCTTCAGTAACTGCTCCAACAATTTTCATATTGGTAAGTAATAAATCATCTCTACTCATGCCTGGTTTTCTTGCTATACCTGCAGTTATAACAACTACATCAGAGTTGGCAGTTTCTTCATAACCATTTGAACCAATTATTTTACTATCAGTTCCAAGCACTGGCCCAGACTCTAATATGTCTAATGCTTTTCCTTGAGGCATATCTTCAACAACATCTACAAGTACAACATCAGCATATTTTTTTTCAAAAATTCTTTGAGCAGTAGTTGCTCCAACATTTCCAGCTCCAATTACAGATACTTTAAATTTCATAATGATTTCCTTTCATTTTTGTAATTTTTATTTTCCCCATGGGGTAATTGCTTGCTTAAGAGACTTATAACCCTCTAAAAATCCAGGTCTTTCTCCTGAGTAAATTTCATCAAATTTATTCAGAGCATTGTCTAACCAAACTGCTAAATCTTTATTATCAGGGTTCGCATCAATATAAGCATCCCTAATTAATACAAAATGGATTCTTGGATCGTAAGGTTGTTTTGTTCCTCCAACCCATTCATCTCCATCTAATAGTCTAAGTAACATTGCATCAGCAGAACCTAATGTTTGTTCATGTATTGGAGGGCCGTCCATTCTATGCATAACAGAAGTCATATCTCTACCATTTCCGGTGGTATAACCCATATCTTCCCATAATTCGCCTGTGTTTATATCTTTACCTAGTTTTTTTGCTACTAAACCAGAGTAAGATCTTAAGGGATCAGATATATCTGCAAGTAAGTCTGTAAGTCTGTCTCCATCTAGATCAGTTGAAAGAACTATTGTATTTTCTTTATTAATTAAATCCCATATTAATAATCCATAGTTTGTATCAGCGATATGTTGTTCAATTCTTCCTGACCAATTTTCCATTCCATCCTTAAAATCTGAAGGAAGTAATTTTATGATTTTTTCGATACTTTCTTTATGCTCTTCATAAGGATCAACGGCATATTTTCTTCCAACTTCAAATTTTGTGTCTTTTATTAACCAAGAATGAAGGCCAGCATTAATTCCATCTTCCATAGCTTGAGTTGGCTTTGTTGCTACTCTACCTATTGCTCCACTATCATTTACAAGTTTTAAAAATAATCTATTTGCGTAAGCCATTTGAACACCAGGAGTATTCATTTCAGAATGAACAATTCCAGAGTCATCAACGGTAAATTTACTTTTATTTTGAGAATATGGTAAACAAGGCATACTTCTAACTACTGTAATTGGACCATATGGTCTCACATTGCAATAAACCCCTGCTTGAGTTCTTAAGTGGGCATTACCAGACTTACCCATCACAACTACTTTGTTGCCAGATTCATCATTTACATAAGCATCTCCAGCAGTTGACCACTTAATAGAAGTTGCTGGTATATTTCCAAACCATGCTAATGCTTCTAGTTTAGTGTCATGCCTAAATTGAGACCACATAGGAACAGCATAGAAAGGTAATCCAAGTATATCTATAGCCGCAATTGTTCCTAAGAGTGCATACGCATCAGTTAATGAGTGTGCAACAGGTTTAATGTCTCCATGATTTCCTCCCTGCCAAACAACAGCATCTGGATATCCACTAGGTTTTATATCAGCTTTATCATAAAGACTAGAAATTTCTTCAAATAAGTTACCTCCATCTGATTCAGTTCTAGCTATTTTTAATAAATCAATCATATTATTTCCTTTCAATCTTATAGAGGAATGTTTCCATGTTTTTTTGGAGGATTATCAAGAAATTTTTTACTAAAAATTTCAAGCGAATTAGCTATTTTATTTCTTGTTTCAGCAGGATCAATTACATCATCAATATATCCTCTTGATGCAGCAAGAAAAGGAGAGGAAAATTTATCTTTGTATTCCTCAATTAGCTTATTTTTTGTTGCCTCAGGATCTTTAGATTCAGAAATTTCTTTTCTTGAAATGACATTGACTGCCCCTTCAGGACCCATTACTGCTATTTCTGCTGTTGGCCATGCTAAGTTTAGATCAGACCTTAATTCTTTAGAATTCATAACTATATAAGCTCCGCCATATGCTTTTCTTAAAATGACTGAAATTTTAGGCACTGTAGCTTCAGCATATGCATATATTAGTTTAGCACCATGTCTTATAATTCCTTGATGTTCTTGATTTACCCCAGGCATAAAACCAGGCACATCTACAAATGTAATTATTGGAATATTATAGGCATCACAAAATCTAACAAATCTTGCTGCTTTATCTGAGGCATTGATATCTAACATCCCTGCCAAACTAGCGGGCTGATTTGCTACTATTCCTACACTGCCTCCTCTGATTCGTCCAAATCCAACAACTATATTTTGAGCAAAATTCGCATGAACTTCTAAGAAATCTTCATTATCAATTACTTTATTAATAACATCTTTTACATCATAAGCTTCTGTTGATTTTTCAGGAATAATATTTCTTAATTCCTCATTAGTTGTATTTTCAGAAAAATCTTTTTTCTCAGCATTTTCTAGATTATTTTGAGGGATAAAACTTAATAGCCTTTTTATGCCATTCATACATTCTTCCTCTGAATCATAAACAAAGTGAGCTACTCCTGATTTTGAGGAATGTGCTTCTGATCCCCCTAGATCTTGGTGAGAAATCTCTTCTCCTGTAACAGATTTCACTACATCTGGGCCTGTTATGTACATTTGGCCAATATCTTTTACCATGAAGATAAAATCTGTAATCGCAGGAGAGTAAACAGCACCTCCAGCTGATGGACCAACTATAACACTAATTTGAGGGACCACACCAGAATATAAAGTATTTCTTACAAAGACTTCTCCATATCCAGCTAAAGAATCTACACCTTCTTGAATCCTAGCTCCACCAGAATCATTAAATCCAACTATAGGAGCTCCATTTTTTGAAGCTAAGTCCATCACTTTTGCTATTTTTTTACCAGCAACTAAAGATAATGAACCACCCAACACTGTAAAATCTTGAGCATATGAAAATGTTGGTTTTCCATTTACTAATCCATACCCAGTAACTACAGAATCTCCGTCGTATACATTTTTATCCAATCCAAGATCTTTGGATTGATGCTGAACAAAAATATCTAATTCTTCATATTTACCATTATCAAAAAAAAGAGAAAGTCTTTCTCTTGCAGTTAGCTTCCCTTTATTTTTTTGAGATTCTATTCTTTTTTCTCCTCCACCTTTTAAGGCTTTGGATCTTTTATCAATAAGATCTTTTAATAGATCTTTTTTGTTATTATTTTCAGACAAATATCTTTCCTAAATCTTATTTTCACAACTTTTATCAGACTTAATAATAAATATGAAATATAATATTTCATAGGTAAAAATGGCATTATATGAATCATTCTATGAATAATTTTTCAATAAATACTCAATCGACTCTAATTATGGGCATAATTAATGCCACTAAAGATTCTTTTTCAGGTGATGGGATTTACTCGAATTCAAATTTTGATTTGAATAAAGAATTAGAATCAATGATTATTAATGGAGTAGATATTGTAGATGTAGGGGGAGAATCCACACGGCCAAAAAAAGTTTATAAAGATGTTGTGGAAATTTCTGAAAATGAAGAACTAGATAGAGTTATACCTATTATTGAAGAGATTAAAAAAAATTTTGATATTTTTATTTCAATAGATTCTAAAAAACCAAAAGTTTTGGATCATGCGATTAAAGCAGGGGCAGTAATAGCAAATGATATTTCTATGCTGGAAAATGAAGAAATCATAGAAATAATAATAAAACATCAAGTTCATTATGTTTTAGGACATTTCAGAAAAAACTCATCACATAAAAATGTAGTTCCAGAAGTTTTATCAGACCTGTCAAAAAAAATAGATATTCTGACAGAATCAGGTTTTGATAGAAGAAAAATTATTTTAGATCCTGGTATTGGTTTTGGTAAAAAATTTAAAGAATCAAAAGATATTTTTGCAAATATTGATATCATAAAAAAATCTTTTAATTTACCAATTATGGTTGGAACTTCTAGAAAATCTTTTATAGGTGAATATACCAAAAAAGAAATAGATAATAGACTTTTTGGAACTGCTTCTACAATTGCATTTGGTATATTGAATGGCGCAAATATTTTGCGTGTTCATGATCACAAAGAAATGATTGATGTAAAAAAAATGACACAAGTACTTAAGGATTCTAGGTATCGAGTATGAAATCTTCAAAAGTTTTTCTTTCACTAGGATCGAATTTAGGAGATCGAAATAAAAATTTATCTAAATGTATAGAATATTTAAGAGAAATTTCAAAAATAGAAAAAATATCTTCAATATATGAAACTAAACCATTCAGGGTAAAAATAAAACAGGATGATTTTTTAAATTTGGTAGTTAAAATTGTTTATAAAAAATCTCCAAAAGATTTGTTAGAAAATATATCAATTATCGAACAAAGTTTAGGCCGATTGAGATCAAATAGAAGAAATGAACCTAGAGAAATAGATATAGATATCTTATTTTTTGAAAACCTAATTATTAATGAAAAAGACTTAATAATTCCTCATCCTAGATTTTCCGAACGATTGTTTGTTCTAAATCCTATGAATGAAATCGAACCAGATTTGAAAGATCCTTTGTCGAAAAAAACTATAAAAGAGTTATTAGTAGACGCTCAAAATAGTAGCAATTAAATAAATAGCCATAGATATAAATACTGAAGGATTTACTCTATATTCCTTGATACTATTTTTATTACTCCAAGTTATTAGAAGAACTAAAAAAGTCAGGAAAACTTTTACCAATAAAAGAATTGCTTTTAAAGAAGAATAATCTCCATATGTAAGCCGATCAAACGCGATAATAACGCCTGATGAAAATAAAATAATACTTGATACAAGTAATATAGAATTATAATCAGATATAAAGTCTAGAGAGTTCATTTTTTTGTCTTTATATCTTAGAGACTTCAGTAAATATAGAATTGATCCCCCAAGCCAAATTCCTGCAGACATGCTGTGCATCCATAAAAAAAAAGTGAAAAATATTTGGTTCATTTAATCTTTTCTAATTTCCTGTAATTGTTTTTCAACATCCTCTTCGTTAATTATACCTATCCATCTTTTTATCTCTTTTCCTTTTTCATTGAACAAAATCGATGTAGGGAATGCAGTTATATTTAGATCTAAAACTATTTCATCTTTCTCATCTGCAACTGATGGATATAAAATATTTTTATTTTTTAACATTTTTACACCATCATCTTTTGTATCTAATCCAAGCATTTGAATTCCAACAACACTAGTTGAATCAAAATCATTATCTATTTTTTTTAATATCTCTAATTCATATACACATGGGGGACAAGAAGGAAACCAAAAATTTATTAAGATATTATTCCCTTTGAATTCTGAGATATCAAAATTTTCACCTGAAATTGTTTTTTCAGGAAAAGATATATCATTTATATTTATATTTCTATTAGAAGTATTATCTTCATTTATAACATTGCAACCTAATAAAAATATTATTATAAAAAAAAATAAAAATTTTATAGTTTTATTATGAAAATGATTTAAGTTGATCATGAATAGCTTCAATCAAGTTATCTGAATTGACTCTTATTTGCTTCATAGTATCCCTATGCCTTATTGTTACAGAATTATCTTCTTCAACACTTTCAAAATCCACTGTTACACACAAAGGAGTTCCAATTTCATCTTGCCTTCTGTATCTTCTGCCAATTGATTGAGTGTCATCATATTGAGTTTCATAAATTGAATTTAATTTATCGAAAATATTTCTACTATATTCTGTTAATTTTTCATTTCTGGATAATGGAAGAACAGCTATTTTTATTGGTGCGATATCTGGGTGAAGCTTTAATAGAGTTCTAGTTTCCTTTTCAGTTTCTTCCTCACAATAAGCGTCGCACAAGAATGCTAAAACACTTCTATCAGCTCCCATAGCTGGTTCTATAACGAACGGAGTATATCTATTATTATTTTCTTGATCAAAGTATGATAAATCTTTACCTGAGAGTTCAGAATGAGCTTTTAAATCATAATCAGTTCTATTTGAAATTGTTTCTAACTCTCCCCAGCTCCAAGGGAATAGATATTCAATATCTGAGCTAGCTTTTGAATAGTGAGGAAGCTCATCTTTATCATGCTTTCTTATCATTAGATTTTCATCTCTAAGTCCATATTTTTTGAACCAGTCTAAAGAAAAATTTATCCAATAATCATGCCATGATTCATCTTCCTCTGGGCTACAGAAAAATTCCATTTCCATCTGTTCAAATTCTCTAGTTCTGAAAGTAAAGTTTCCAGGAGTTATTTCATTTCTAAAAGATTTGCCCTGTTGAGCTATCCCAAAAGGAATTTTCTTTCTAGATGAATTAAGAACATTTAAGAAGTTTACAAACATTGCTTGTGCTGTTTCAGGTCTTAAGTATACCGTTGCACTAGAGTCTTCTACTGGCCCTATAAAAGTTTTAAACATTAGATTGAAATTTCTTGGTTCTGAAAGCGTTCCTCCATCAGGTGAAGGATTATTACTGCTTTTACTTTCATTCAATGGAGTGATTGACAAGATTTTATCTTTAACTTTATTTTTAGCTTCATCTTCATCACTAGCTTCAATAGAAATAATTTTATTTTCTTTTTTTGTTTGAACTTCTAGAATAAAAATATGATCTTCTCTATATCTTTTACCCGTTTCAGAACACTCAACTAAAGGGTCAGAAAATGAATCTAAATGACCCGACGCCTTCCAAACATTAGGATGCATTAATATAGAAGCATCAAGTCCAAAAATATCATCTCTTTCTGTAACAAATGACTTCCACCATAAGTTTTTTACATTTCTTTTGATTTCAACTCCGACGGGACCATAATCCCATACAGATGCTAAACCCCCATAGATTTCGCTTGAAGGAAAAATTATCCCTCTTCTTTTGGCTAAAGAAACTAGCTTATCAAGATCTTTTAATTTGTAATTATTTTTTTCCAATTCTAACTCCTAATAATTAAGGTTATCTTAGATTTCATATATTATGTATATCAAATAGTAGGGAGTATGTATGAAAATCGGATGGATTGGTGTAGGAAATATGGGTAAACCAATGGCAAAGCATATCCAAGAATTTGCAACAGAATTTACAGTTTGTGATCTAAATCAAGAAGCAGCTGCAGATATTTTAGAAAATGGAGGGAATTGGGCTGAAACTCCATCTATTTGTGCTGAAAATAAAGATATTTTATTTATGAGTTTACCAATGCCTCAAGATGTTGAAAAAGTATGCTTGGGAAAAGATGGCATAATTGAAACCATTAAAGAAGGAACAATTATTCTAGATGCTTCTACTAACTCATTGTCAATGGTAAAAAAACTTCATAAATTGTTTGAGCAAAAAGGTGTAGAATTTCTGGACTGTCCTGTTAGTGGAGGTGTAGTTGGGGCAATGAAAAAAGATATGTCAATAATGGTAGGTGGATTAGAGAGCACTTATGAGAAAATAAAGCCAGCTCTAGATGCTATGGGAGATAAAGCTATCTATTGTGGACCAGTAGGTAGTGGAACTATTTGTAAACTTTCACATCAACTTTTTAGTGGTTTACTTCTAAGTATTACTACAGAAGTTTTAACATCAGGAGTTAAAGCAGGTATGGATTTAGATACTTTAGTTGATGCTATATCAAGGTGTGCTTCAGCTAAAAATCCTCCTTTTGATAATTGGAAAGAAGCTAGTGAATATAATTTTGAAGGTGACGAAATGTCTTTTTACTTAGAACTTGCTGCAAAGGATGTAAGATTAGCTTGTGAAATGGGAAGAGAAAATAAAGTTCCTTTAGATATGTCTAATATTCTAGAACAAAAAGTTATAGAAGCCTTAAATAATGGATGGGGTAAAAAGAATTCAGGTATTGTAAGAAAAATTATTGCAGATAGAGCAGGAGTTGAATTAGACTATGCTCCTGGTGGCTTCGCATAATACGATGATGAAAATAAAATTGAAAACGGAAGAATTTTCTATAATTTTTAGTGTTCAAGAAAAATTACTAAAACTATTTAATAAGTTTGCTATTAATATATATAGTCCTTATACTTCTTAATAATTTTTATTCATAAAAAAGAGGGTTAAATATGCCAAATAGAGATTTAGAAGGTAAAATAGCCATAATTACTGGAGCAGGAAGTGGAATAGGTGCAGGTATTGCAAGAGTTTTGCATGATAGAGGAGCGACATTGGCTCTTTGTGATCTTTTTGGGGAATCGGCAGAGAAAACTGCAAAAAATTTATCTGAAAAATATATATATGATTCAGTAGATGTAACAAAAATTTCTGATCTTGAAAAATTTAGAGATAAAGCTTTAGAAAATTATGGAAAAATAGATATTCTTGTTTCAAATGCAGGAGTCATAGGTGCCAAAGGATTTGCAGAAAGAAAAAATTATTCCCAAAAAGATTGGGATGATACTTATGATGTAAATCTTATTGGAGTCGTAAATAGTGCAGATGCAATTACAGATCATATGAAAAGTAATAAGTATGGGAAAATTATAAATATAGCATCTCATGGAGGAAGAAAACCTAGAGGATTAGGGGATATGCATCGGGGTAATGTTCAAACTCCTTATTTAGTATCTAAAGCAGCAGTAATTCAATATACACATTTACTTGCTATAGAAATGGGTCAATTTAATATTAATGTTAATGCAATCTGCCCTGGTGTGATTTGGACTCCTATATGGAAGGCTATTGCAGAAAATCATATAGAACAAAATCCAAACCTAAAAGGTATGGATCCCAAAGATGTTTTTGAGGAGCTTGCCGTAAAAGCTAGAACTCCTTTAGGAAGAGGACAAACTCCTGAAGATATAGGAAAAACTGTTGCTTTCTTTGCATCAGAAGATTCCTCTGAAATTACTGGACAAGCTTTGAATGTAAACGGTGGAGCTTCTCTAGATTAGGAATAATATGAACACTTATGATTACATAGTAGTTGGAGCGGGATCATCTGGAGCAGTTTTAGCTTCAAGATTAAGTGAGAATCCAAATAATAAAGTTTTACTTATTGAAGCGGGTGATACTTTTGAAAAAATAGAAGAAATCCCTGATGTAATTAAGAATGGAATGGCAACAGGAGCTGACTGGACTGGAAATCTTGCAGTAGGGACTGATTATGATTGGAAATACGAAGCAGTTTCTAATGATAATTTTAAAAATATGGGAGTGCCTAGAGGAAAAGTAATAGGCGGAACAAGTTCAATTAATGGTCAAGTTTTCCTAAGAGCCATACCTGAAGATTTTCAAAACTGGAAATCTAAAGGTTTGGATGATTGGTCTTTTGAAGATTGTTTGAAATATTATATAAAACTTGAAAATGACTTAGATTTTAAAAATGAATTCCATGGAAATGATGGTCCAATACCCGTGAAGAGGCATTCTTTAGATTCATTATTACAAGATCAAAAAACATTCTATAATTCTGTCTATCAAATGGGTTTCCCAACTACAGATGATCATAATATGCCATTTTCTGAAGGAGTAGGGCCTCTTCCTTTGAATAATGTAGACGGTATGAGATGGAGTACTGGTATTTCTTATGTTATCCCTGCACTCTACAGAGATAATTTTAAAGTTTTATCAAATTCAATATGTAAAAAAATTATTGTTGATAAAGGAATTCAAAGAGGAGTGATTTTACAAAATGATGAAATATATCTAGCAAATGAAGTCATATTATCAACGGGAGCAGTAGAAAGTCCCAAGTTATTGTTGAATTCAGGAATAGGGGATAAAGAAGAAATAGTAAATATTGGACTAGAACATCATCATCAATTAAAAGGAGTTGGTAAAAACCTAAGAGATCATCCTGCTGTAGAATTAGTTTGGAAATCTAGTAAACAACTTTTGGATCAATTAACTGATGTAGGAGCTCAAAAAGTAGCTTTAAGATATACTTCAGAAAACTCCAAAGATAGATTAGATATGATTTCAGTAATGAGATTTCAACCAGGAGGAATTTCCAAGGACGATCTACATTTTAGAAGTTCTGATTTTGGTGAGTCTAGAATTGCAATAACAACTGGATTATTTCTTGCAAAAAGTCATGGGGAACTTACTTTAAATCCAAAAAATCCCAAAGATTATCCTATTATGAATTATAATTACTTAAGTAATGATTATGACCTTAAGAGATTAATTGAAGGAGCTAAATTCAATTACGAAATTGCAAGGAATGGCCACTTTGATTCTTTTAGAGGGGATCTTATTGAACCAATGCCTGAAGCATTAGAAAATGAAAAAATATTGATCGATTGGATCAAATCTAAAGTTCACACAATGCATCATATATCGGGTACTTGTAAAATGGGAAAAGAAACAGATGAAATGGCGGTAGTTGATAAATTTGGCAAAGTTCATGGCATTGAAGGGTTAAGAATAGTTGATTGTTCAATTATGCCAGATTGTGTAAGGGCAAACACCAATGCAACCGCAATTATGATTGGAGAAAAAATTTCTGATCATATAAAAAACGGAAATTAAATTATGGGACCTAAAGAATTAAGAGAATTAGCTAGATCGGGAAAAAATTTTACTACTTCAGGTTTAGCGAAGGGGCATGTTCAAACAAACGTTGTCATAATTCCAAAATCATATGCTTTTGAATTTACTTTATTTTGTATAAGAAATCCTAAACCTTGCCCAATAATTGAAGTTATGGATCCAGGCGAATTTGTTTCATCTAATGCAGAAGGTTCAGATATTAGAACTGATATCCCAGAATATAAAATATTTAAGAATGGTAAATTTGTAGAATATGTTAATGATATCTCTTCTATATGGAGATCAGATTTTGTTGTTTTCTTATTAGGTTGTTCTTTTACTTTTGAAAATGAATTAGTTAAAAATGGGATTGATTTACCCTATTTTGAAAATAAAAAAAATGTTCCCATGTTTATTACATCCCTAGATACTGAGGCAGCAGGAAATTTTTCTGGAAAACTTGTTGTAACTCAAAGATGGGTTAGAAAAGATAAAGTTGTAAAAGCTGTACAAGCTACAAGTAGGTTTCCTAACCAACATGGAACTCCAATTAAGATTGGTGATTCTGAAGAAATTGGAATAAATGATCCTTATAAGCCTGATTTTGGTGATCCTTGGATTCCTGAAAACCAAAAAGATTATATTCCATTATATTGGGCTTGTGGAGTGACACCTCAACTTGTTCTTGAGTCTGCAAAAATTGATATTTCTATTACCCACTCTCCAGGAAAAATGTTTGTTACAGACCTAAATGATGAAGATATGGCTGTAATTTAGTGAAATTTCTTGAAATAGAAAAAATTATTCTGGAAGATGATGCAAGAGGTATGTCTTCTCTTTATGAAAAGATAAAAAAAGGCTATATTGAAAGATCTACTGATTTAATTCTTAATACTAATGGAAAGATATTTATAAGCTCGGGTTTTTATATTTTGAATTCTAAATCGCCTGAAACAGATGGTCCTCCAGGTGTTATAGCTTTAGCTAAAACCTTAACTGCTTTAGGCAACGATGTATTTATTGTTACAGACAAGTTTTCAATAGATATTTTTAAAGGAATGTACCATAAAGATAAAGTATTAGAATTTCCAATATTGAGTCACGTTGAATCCAATTCTTATGCTAATAAGTTAATAAAAGAAATCGATCCAAAATTAATAATATCAATTGAGCGGGCAGGTTTTGCAGATGATGGTAAATATAGAAACTTTAGAGGGATTGATTTTTCTGATTATAATGCAAAAATCGACTATTTATTTGAGCAGTTGCCAAAATCTATAGGTATAGGGGATGGAGGTAATGAAATTGGAATGGGTAATTATAAAAATGAAATTTTGGAATTAGGAATTTATTCTAATCCTTCTGTAACTACTACATCTGAAAATATTATTGCAAGTACCTCTAATTGGGGTGCTTTTGGATTAATAGCAGGTATATCAATGAAAAAGGGTAAAAATTACTTGCCATCTGTTGAAGAGGGAAAACAAATGATTCAAAAATCAGTAAGTTTAGGAGCAGTTGAAGGTCTATCTGGTGAAGCTAAACCTTGGGTAGATGGAAGATCTTTGGATGAAGATAAAATTTGTTTAGAAAAACTTAATCTCCTTTTTTAGGTTTTTTTTCTAAAGTTTCTTTTACTAAAAACCTTAGGAAAAAAATTCCTATTAAAGCTATAAATCCACTTGAAAAACTTGCTATCGCTAGTGAAAAAGAATTTGCAATTAATCCCATAACGCTAGGGCCAGCTGCTCCCCCAGCATCAGAAATCAGCCTCCATATTCCAAGAAAACCTCCTTTGTTATCAGGAGGAGACAAGTCTGAGCCCATAGTAAGTACTAATCCACTAGATATTCCATTTCCTACTCCTGACAAAATTGAAGCACAAATCAAAGTCGAGTAACTAGTAAGGAATAGAATAGGAGAATTAATTGTACCTATTAATACTAGAGAGAAACCTAGAATTGCAAAAGCAGGAATACCTGTATACCTTCTTCCAAATCTATCCATAACATAACCAGAAATAGGAAACATTACTGAATCAACAGCAAAACTAAGAGTAGTGATATAACCAATTTCATCTTTTCTTAATCCTATGTTGTCACCCCATAATGGGATAACAATTTCTCTGCTTGCTCTTAAGAACTGTAGTGCAATTGCAGCAACTCCAGCTGTTAGATAAGCATTTTTATGATCTAAGAATGTATTTTTGAAATCTCCTAAATATCCATCATTAGTTTTTCTTTGAGTTAATTCATAATTAACAGAGGTTTTTAATATCAGAATAAGAGTAACTATTGCGACTCCACCCTGAAGAAAGAAAGGAGCTCTTATTGAAACGAATTCAGCTAATATACCTCCTAATAGAGGGCCGATTATAGTAGCAATTCTCCCTAATCCACCAAAAAGACTCAAGGCTTTTCCTCTTGATTCATTTGGTATAACAGAGGCAATATATGCGTGCCTAGAAATAGACCATAAAGCAAAACTCGCACCAGCTAAAATTCTTGAAAATAATAAAATACTGAAGCTTCCACTGAATCCAGCAATAACTGCACTTAAACCAAAAAGAATAACTCCAGTTATCATGGTTCTATTTAATCCAAATCTGTTTATTAGTATGCCTGCTGGGACATCGAATCCCATCGTTCCAAAATGTCTAGCAGCTACAGCAAAACCAACTAATAAGTCTCCAGATCCAAAAGTATCTCTTGCAAAAATAGGAAGAACTGGAATTAATATTCCTTGTCCCATTGATAATAAAAAGCTTGGAGCATAAACACTCCAAATTATTGATTTTATTGAGAATTTTTCTTTATTCAATTTTTTTTATGAATTTTTGGTATATCCCCACTCATCAACAATTCTTGCTGAATGTTGAATATTATTATGAGTAGTAAATTCTAAAGTGTTACCATCCATATCTTGAATATAAATAGCTCTTTGACCATCGTGTCTAGTTTGATAGTTAGAAACTTCATATTTAGATTTTTTCAAAATATCAAGGGTTTCATCAAAATTCTCAACTTCAAAAGCTACATGAAAATTAGGCATTTCATTACCTGGTCCATCTTTGGGTTCAATTAAGTGAACCATAGTTCCATCATTAGTTTTTGACCAAATAACATGCTTTTCATCAACCATAGATGGTATTACTTTTAGTCCAAGAAAATCCATATAGAGGCTAAACGACTCTTTCCTATTATTTATAGGTATTCCTACATGATTAATCTTTTTTATTTTAATATTTGATAATTCTGACATTTTTGCCCCTCAAGATTTTTTATTCTACTTCTACAATAATTTCAATTTCTACTGCCATGTTATTTGGCAATGATCCCATTCCTACTGCAGATCTAGCATGTCTTCCTTTATCTCCAAAAATTTCAACAAAAAAATCAGAGCATCCGTTAATTACTTTTGGATGATCGATAAAATTTTGTTCAGCATTTACCATTCCAAATACCTTAACAATTTTTACTACTTTATCTAATGATCCTAAATATGCATTCATGGCAGATAATAAATTTATAGCTGTATTTCTAGAAAGATCGTAAGCTTCCTCTGCACTTATATCTGAACCAACTTTCCCGGTTATGAAGTTCCCTGATTCATCTCTTGGGCCTTGTCCTGAAAGATAAATCAAATTACCTGTTTGCTGGACAGGTATGTAGTTTGCAACTGGAGTAGGAGGCGATTTTAATTCAATCCCTAACTCTTTTAATTTTTCTTCAATACTCATTTTTTCTCCTTTTTTATTTTGGCTCAGTCATGCTAAGAGGCTCTAATATTTCATCAAGCTCACTAGAAGATAAGTTTGTTTCTCTAAGTGCAACTTCTTTTATTGTTTCTCCTGATTCTGAAGCTTTATGAGCAATATATGCTGCTTTATCATATCCTATTTTTGGAGCTAATGCAGTACATATTGCTAGTCCTTGATTAACCATTTGAGGACCTTTAGCAGTAGCTATAAGACCTTCAATACATTGTTCTGAGAAATTCTTGCTTCCACTTGATAAAATTTCAATAGATTCTAATAAGTTATGAGCCGCAACTGGCATCATAACATTTAATTCAAAATTTCCACTTTGACCTGCTATGCTTACGGTTTGATCATTTCCCATTACTTGAGCACAGATCATTGTTATTGACTCAGCTATTACAGGATTCACTTTTCCAGGCATTATAGAGGAACCAGGTTGAACTTCAGGAAGAGCTATTTCCCCAATTCCTGCTCTGGGGCCTGATCCTAACCATCTAATATCATTTGCAATTTTCATAAGACTTACAGCATAGCTTCTAACATTTCCTGATGCAGAAACTATACCATCTATTGTAGATTGAGATTGAAAATGATTATCTGTTTCCTTAAAGTCTATTCCTGTCTTTTGACCAATTCTTTTAATCACTTGACCACAGAATTCAGGATCCATTCCTATTCCAGTTCCTACAGCTGTTCCACCAAGTGCTAAAACAGATAGCTCATCTAGAGCATATTCAATCTTTCTTATAGCATTTTTCAACTGACCAGAATATCCTTTAAATTCTTGCCCTAGTCTAATTGGTGTAGCATCTTGTAAGTGGGTGCGTCCTGTTTTGACGATTTCCCAAAATTCCTTTGATTTTTTTTCTAAAGAAGATTCTAGTATTTTCATTGATGGTAGTAGGTCATCTTTTATAGAAATTGCAGCAGCTATATGAATAGCAGTTGGAATAACATCATTTGAAGATTGCCCTTTATTCACATGATCATTTGGATGAATTGGATCTCTAGATCCTATTTTTCCTCCAAGCTTTGAAATAGAAACATTTGAAATTACTTCATTTACATTCATATTTGTGGATGTTCCTGAACCTGTCTGAAAAATATCAACAACAAAACTTTTATCGTGATCTCCATCTATTACTTCTTGAGCAGATTCAATAATAGTATCTGCTAATTTTTTGTCTAAAAGATTGAGATTTTGGTTAGTTTCAGCTGCTGATTGCTTTATTAGTCCCAGTGACTTAATGAAAGATCTTCCAAATCTGAGATTGGAAATAGGGAAATTTAATTGAGCCCTTCTCGTATTTCCTCCGTAGAGAGCATTAGAAGGAACTTCTAATTCTCCCATTGAATCTTTCTCTAATCTCATATTCATATAATTACTCCTAAAGATTTATTTGTGTCTTTTATCATATTCTTCAAATGTTTTTGCAGCAGCAGCAAGTGAATTTACTGCTGTTGGATAGCCTCCATAAAAAAGCATTTGTGTAATTAATTCTACTATTTCCTCTTTACTCCATCCATAATTAAGGGCACCAGTAATATGACCTGGTAGTTGATTTGGTTTATCTAAAACAATCAATGCTGCAATGGTGCATAATGATCTTATTTTTGGATCTAATTTTGGTCTTTGATAAATATGGCCAAATAATGTGGCGTTAATTAAGTCAAATGCTTCTTCGGTGCTTTTAGCAACTTCTGGAGTTCCTGGATCCCCATCATAATACCATTCTCTCCATTCCTTAGCTTTTTCAAGAAGTTCTTCGTAGCTTTTCATAATTATTTTACTCCTATAAGATCAGTTTTATATGGTTTATAAACTCCTATCAATAATGCGATAAAAGTAATTAAGCTTGATAACCAAAATATAGCATTAATTCCAAAACTATTTACTACTATTCCAGATATGGCCGGACCTAAAAACATTCCTAATGCATAATATGCTTGATATGCTCCCATTGCCAAACCTCTAGAGTTATCTTCAAAGTTAAACAATATTAATGTAATAGTTATTGTATAGAGAATTCCTCTTCCAAATCCAGAAATAAATTGTAACCCTGCTATTATAGAAAGATTTTCAATATAAGAAACTAAAACTAAGCTAAGTATCATACAAGAGGATCCTATAATCATTGATTTTCTGATTCCAATTTTACTTATTAACCAAGCAGAGAGTACCATTCCTAAAATGCCTCCTAATTGAGACAAAGTTGCTATATCTCCTATATTTGTTTTGCTTCCTCCAAGATTTTCAATAAGTATTGGCAAGAATCCAAAATTTACTCCAAAAGTTACAAAATGAAATCCTATTGCAACAGCAGAAACTCTTAATAAAACATTATTTTTTAATATATCTGTTATTCTTTTTCTGTTAATTTTCACCTTATTAGGTTTTTCATTTTTAGCCCAAAATAAAATAACCATTCCCAAAATACTTACTACTAGTGATGCTAAAAATGGAGTTTTGTCTCCAAATAAATCTGAAAGTCTTCCGCTTAAGAGCGTTGAAAGAGTAATAGCAACTCCATTTATCCCCATCATAAAAGAGCTAGCATAATGCAATAACTGCTTCTTAAATTGTGAGGCAAATAATAAACTTATTGCTACCCAACCAGCTCCTGCTATTCCTGTAATCAATCTAGCAAAAAAAATATCAATTGGGCCATCAGAAATAAAAAGACCAAATGAGCCTAACCCCGAACAAAACATTGTTAATACAGCAAAAATTTTTGTACCCCAAATATCAACAGCTAGTCCTAAGGGAATTCTTAAGATAACTTGACCGATAGCATATGAAGCAACTATGTATCCAATCATAGTAGCTGAGGCTCCTAAATCTTTTGAGTGATTTGGAAGGATAGGTACGTATAAGTAAAGAGAGCACCAAAAAAAGAAAGTACCTATAATAACTACAATAATAGAGGGGTTTTTAAGTATTTCTTTTATTAGTTCTTTCAAAATATGATATATTTTTTTATATAAATTCAAATTACTTATTTTTTATGGATAACTCTATAAAAAAAGAAGGGAAATATGAAATTTTGTTATGCAAATAGAAGAATGACTTTATATCCAAACTCTGTGGACCCTTGGGATTTAGCCCCTGAAGATTATACTGATGCATTTTTAACTAAAGTGAAAGAGATGGGATTTGATGCTTTAGAAATTGGAAGTGATACTTTAGATAAAACTGGAGGATCAGAAAAATCAGTAAAAGAATTCACAAATAAAGTTAAAAGCTTTGGCTTAGATATAGGTTGTATTAGAAGTGGTGGTACTTTAACTGAGGCAAAAAATGGGCCAGAAAATATAGAAAAGATCAAGAAATCGATTATTTATGGAACAATTACCGGTGCTGAAGTTGTAAATGGAGCTATTAGTGCTCCCATAAGATATCCGGGGAGTCCTGAAGGAAGTGCATATGCTTCAAGTTCTGGATGGCCTAAATCTCAAGATTCTTCAAAAGAAGCCACAATGTGGATATATGAGCATCTATCTAAAATTTATCAAGATTCTTGTGATCAAGCTTCTGATAATAATATTAATGTCTCAGTAGAGATTCACCAAAATTCACCTGTTGATAATTCCTGGTCAGCTAAATATCTATATGATTTAGTTGATAGAAGTAATTTTGGAATTAATCCTGATTTAGGTAATGTTTTATGGAATTATGATCAACCAGAGGAAAAATTTGAAAATTGTATAGACAATGTCGCTTCAATATCTAATTATTGGCATTGTAAAAATCTTCACACTGTTTATCATCCTGAAAATCAAAGATCTGTATTTTTACGAGTACCTTTGCAGGATGGAGAAATAGATTATAGATATGCAATTACTTCAATGAAAAATGCTGGTTATAAAGGCTATATGGCTATTGAGGGAACTCAAAATGGCGATCAATTTTATAAAGACTACCAAAGTATAAGTTATGCAAAAAGTGTAATTAAGTCCTTAGACGCTTAGTGAGCATCTTTACTATATTTGGAAACCCAGACTAAAAACATTGCTATAAAAAATAGTAGAGCTATTCCAAAGAAAGCATTTCTGTAAGAACCTGTTTGATCATGAATAATTCCTGCAACTAATGGCCCTAATGCCATTGTTATAGAAGTTAAGAATGCATTTAATCCCATCATACTTCCAATATTTTTCATACCAAATTGTTCAACAACTGTAAGAGAAATTAATGCACCAAAAGCTCCAAATCCAAGTGAATAAATAAAACATCCAATCCAGAGAATAAAATTATTACCCGATATACATAAAACAAGTGTTCCGATAGCTTGAAAAAAAATACTTAGTATAAGAGTTCTTCTAGCAGTGTAGGTTTCACTTGCTCTTCCAAATGTAATTTTTCCTATCACACCCATAATAGCAATCATCATTAAGCATGAAGTAGACATATTTTGAGACATCCCTTCATCTTCTAGGTATTGAGTAAGCTGAGTTAATATTCCTTGATATGTTAAAACTCCAATCATCAAAGATACACTTATAGTCCAGAATCTAAATGATCCTAATGCCTCTTTGATACTAAAACCTATTGCAGCTTGTTTTTTTGCTAGATTTATGAAATCTAAACTTCTTTCTGTTCTTATTGATTCTTTTTCTACATCATCCATAGATTCAGAAATTATAAAATATGAAATTATTGCCAAAAGCAACATAATGCTTCCAAATATTAAGTATGCAGATTCCCAATTAGAAAATGAAATTACTGATGCTGCAAGAGCTGGCATTGTAAATCCACCAAAATTATTCCCTGAAGTAACAGCTCCCATTACTCTACCTCTAGTTTTTGGAAACCAAAGGGGGACGATTTTACCAGAGGTGATTTGAGTAGCTCCAGGGAATCCAGCATAAACTAACGCGCTATATAAATACCAATGCCATAAACTACTTATTGTTGGTCTAAGCAAAAAACCTAAACTTATCATTAAAAGTGATATGAGAAGAACAATCTTAATTCCATATTTATCAGCTGACTTTCCTAAAATAGGTCCAGTTATTCCAGAAATAAAAGCTAATGACAAAGCGCCGTTTAATTGAGTCTTTGTCCATCCAAATTCTGCTTGTAAAGGGGTAGCAAATTGTCCAAAAGCATATTGAGACATGCCTATAGATAAACCTGTGGATAAAAATGCAATTAGTGCAATTTGATATCCTCTGTATGGAGCACGCATATATAAATCCTATGGAAAAAAGTGAATTTATTTCATGTTATAGCTTCAATAAAGTAAATCAAACATCTATTATAAGTCAAAATGGTTTATATTAGTGACTTACGGAGGCGACAATGACTATAACTTATAGTCCAGTAAAAAATTGGGCAAAAATACCCTTAGGAATTTCTTTTTATGGTGACTGTGGAGGAGTTGCTGTTGATTCAAAAGATAATGTTTATGTATTCAATAGAGGAACAGATCCAGTATGTGTTTTTGATCCAGAGGGGAATTTCCTGAGGTCTTTTGGACAAGGAGAGTTTGACAGACCCCACGGAATTGAGATAGATAATGAAGATAATATTTATTTAGTAGACGATGGTCCTGGAAATTTCATTCAAAAGAGAACTAATTCAGGAGAAATAATATTTACAGTAGGGGAAAGAGGTAAAGAAGCCCCATGGCAAGGAGGTGATATGTTTAATAGACCAACAGATATAGCTATTCATCCAAATACAGGAGAATTGTTTGTGTCTGATGGGTATGGTAATTCAAGGGTTCATAAACTTTCGCCTAATGGAGATCATATTAAAAGTTGGGGAGTCCCTGGTTCGGAAGAGGGAGAATTTTCATTGCCTCATAATATTTCTATGATAGGAGATGACAAGGTCATAGTTGCAGATAGAGAAAATTTTAGGCTTCAAATTTTTGATTTAGAAGGAAACTTTATAGATCAATGGCATTTACATCACCCAATGTCAGTAACAGAAGGAAAAAATGGAGATAAAAATTTGTACATAGGAGAAATGGGACCACCAGATGTACAAGAAGGAGTAAAGGGCTTAGGTAATAGAATAGTAATATTGACTCCTGATGGAAAAAAAGTAGGAGATTTTGGTAGAGGGCTACCTGGCCAGGATGATGATCAGTTTGTGGCACCTCATGGAGTTACCACTGATTCAAAAGGTAATGTGTATGTCGGGGAAGTTGCTTGGACATTTTGGGGATCAAAGCAAAATCCACAACCACTAGGTGAATTGATTTCACTTAGAAAATGGGAAAAACAATAAGGAGATAATATGACTTTAAGAACACAAAAATTTACTCCAGTGCCATTGTGGGCAAAACTACCTCATCCAATGAGGTTTCATGAGGCTACAAGTGTAGCAACTGACTCTAATGATAATGTTTATGTTTTTAATAGAGGATTATATCCCTTAATAATTTTTGATAAAAAAGGAAATTACATTGATCATTGGGGAGTAGGAGAGTTTAATAGACCTCATGGTATAAGAATAGATAAAAATGATGATTTATTCTTAATTGATGATTTAGCTCATGTAGTAGAAAAAAGAACTAAAAATGGGGATCTTATATTTACGATGGGAGAGAAAGATAAAGCATCTCCTTGGCAAGAAGGTGGATACTTTAACAGACCAACAGATGTGGCAATAGATGAAGATACTGGAGATATTTTTGTTTCAGATGGTTATGGCAACTCAAGAATTCATAAGTTTAACTCTGAAGGGGATCATATCAAAAGTTGGGGAAAATCAGGTTCTGAAAATGGAGAATTTTCACTGCCTCATAATATTAGTATTTTTGATAATAATAAAATAGCTTTGTGTGATAGAGAAAATTTTAGAGTTCAAATTTTTGACTTTGATGGGAATTATTTAGACCAATGGCATTTTCATAGACCAATAGCTATTTATTCAGATCAATATTCTAAAGAAATTTATGTTGCAGAAGCTGGAGCACCTGATGTTCAATCTGGAGTTCCCAATTTAGGATTAAGAGTAGTAATAGTTAATGAAAATGGTGAAAAGATAACATCTTTTGGGAAGGGTACATTAGGTGAAAATCCTGATCAGTTTATTGGTCCACATGGAATGGCAGTAGATTCAGAAGGATCCGTATATATTGCTGAAGTGTCTTATACCGCCTTTGGATCAAATCAAGACCCGCCTAGGGAGGTTGCATCATTGAGAAAATGGGAAAGGAATAATTAGATGATAGTAGGAGATGGAGAATTTAGGTACGAGATTGATACAAATTGGCCAAAAAAGATTCCTGATTACTGGGTTTTAGGTCAATGTGCAGATATAGATATCGACTCAGAAAATAATGCTTGGGTATTTTCAAGAGGCAAACATCCTGTTTCTAAATGGTCTAATGAAGGAGACTTTTTAGGATCCTGGGGGAATCAAGGTGACCAAAGAGGTGAATTTAGAATACCTCATGGACTTAATATAGATACTGAAGGTTATATTTGGCTAACAGATCATCAAACTCATCAAGTTACTAAGCATAAACCCAATGGTGAGTGCGTAATGGAATTAGGTGAATTTGGATTTGCAAATTTTACTCTTACCACAGATGGAACTCAAGGGAATCCATTTAATATGCCAACAGGTTCTTCTATAGCTCCAAACGGGAAAATTTTTGTTAGTGATGGATATGGAAATAGAAGAATTCATAGATTTTCTAGTGAAGGTAAACATGAACTATCTTGGGGAGAACATGGTACTGGAGATGGGCAATTTGCTATAGTGCACCAACTTGCTGTTTATCAAGACAATAGAGTTTTTGTATGTGATAGAGAAAATAATAGAATACAAATATTCTCTCCTGATGGAGAATTATTAGATATTTGGACTGATGGATTATTGGGACCTGGAGATATTCATTTTCAAGGAAATATAGCTTATGTGGTTGAACAAAGTGAAGGTAGTGGAATTTCCATATGGGATGTTTCAACTGGAGAAGTTATAACACGATGGAGAGGAATCCCTGAGATATGTGAAGCTGTTCATGGATGTGCTGTAGACTCCAATGGCAATATATTCATAGCAGAAATTGGTATGGGTGATGCAGGTCAGAGAATAAGGAAACTTAATAAAGTTTAAAATGCATCAGGGCTATCAGCAATTTCTTCTAGGTCTCCTCTTGTGTAAGAACCAAGAGATCTGAATTCATATTCTGTATAATTTTTTATCCATTTCATGGCGATTTTAGAAGATTGTTTATACTTTCTTCTCTGATCTTCTGAAACTTCGTCACCTAATAAATTTATTATGTCGTTAGTCTCATCTTTTATAATTTCCTTAACTAATTTAAATGAGTGTTCTTCTTCAGTATCTTCTGAAACTGATTCATGAATAATTCTTTGAGCTATTTGGCCAGTTGAAATTCTAGCTGTTGCTAAATCTTCCATTAGAGCAGGTCTTTTACCAGGTTTGCCTGCTAATCTATCAATACCCTTAGCTCCTCTACCATTTAACCATCCTTCTATATATTCAAGTAGAGTTCTAACATTTTGTCTTGTACCTTCTTTTGTCAAAGTTCCATTTGGATTTCCTATTTGAACCGGATAGTTGTCTGGATTTTTCATTTCTTCAGATGGTTCCCAACCTGATTCTCTAAGCTTTTTAAATGGTTCTGCAGCAGGGTCCATATGATAAATATGAGCTACCCATGCTCTAAGAAATCCTTGATTTGCTTCCCATTCTTTATCTGCTTTAATTGATTTAGCGGCTTCTATATTTACCTCTTCATCTCTTGAAGGTAGGGCAGTGGCCATTCCACCAATTGGAACAGCATTATGCTTAAGGCAAATAGCTACTAATCTTCTAAATATATTTGACATAAATTCTGTATTTTGAATAGTTACATCAAATCTATCAGGCCACACAAAATCTTTGTCATGCATTACATATTCAAGAATACTTGCCTTAAGATCCCATCTTGCAGCATTTAGACCTGCAGCATATTCACCTAAAGCATAAAGCATTTCTTCCATTTGGAATACAGCAGGTAATGATTCAATTAGAATAATTCCTTTGATGTTTATATCTTTTAGTTCACTAACAGAATTTTTTATTTCAGTAAATAAAGAATTGTAAAATTTAGTTTCTCTTGCAGATTCAGTTTTTGGGATATAAAAATAAACACCTTCCCCTTTTTTATGTTGCTCTCTTCCTCCAAAAAATAATGTTAGAGCTGTTCCCAATATTGTTGCAGAAATGGGAATTCCATCAATAGTTACACTCGGTTCATCTAAATGCAGACCTCTTTCTCTGTGCATAAAAAAAGGAATTTTTCCAGGTTCTAATTCGTAATGTTTTCCTGTTGTCTCATTATCAAATTGCAGAGTTCCTAATGTTGCTTGCATTCTATTTCTTGCAGCATAAATTGAGTCTTCTAATGTATGTCCAGCAGCATCTTCGTCATCATCTAAATCCCCCTCAGCTCTTACTCCACCTGGTCCTGGATTTAAGGCATTGATAAGCATAGAAGCAATTCCAGCAGGTCCTGAGATTTCAATTCCAGGAGTTCGAAGATCTTCTGGTAACTCGGATATTTCCCAATTTCCATTTGCCTCAGAGGCATCTAAGAGCTTAGGCATTATTCCATTTCGGGCTTTTTCCTGGTTAGTAATTCTTTCTTTTCTTATTTCACTTACTTCATTATTGAATTTTTCATGCAATTTTACTAATAGATTTTGAAATTCTTCAGTAAAAATATCTGAACAATCAATTGAAGATTGGAATGATAATCTCTTAGACAAATAAATACTCCTAAAAATAAATTTTTCAAAAAAATTATACTATGTATTTTTGTTTAGTCTATAAAGAATGTTTTTAATTTAAGAGATTAGTTCTTTTAGATCAGAAACATCTCTATCAGATCTTAATCTTCCAAGAGCTTTTCTTTCTATTTGTCGAATTCTTTCTCGAGTAAGACTTAGATCTTTTCCAATTTCTTCTAAGGTTCTTGGTTTTCCATCAGTTATTCCAAATCTTAATTCTAAGACTTTTCTTTCCCTATCATTTAGTTGACTTAGAACTGTATCGATATGGCTTCTCATAGAAGATTGAGCTGCGACCTCTGGAGGTGTTGGGGTAGAATCATCTTCAATAAGGTCTCCTAATTCATTTTCCCCTTCTTCACCAATTGGAGTTTCTAATGATACAGGTTCTTGAGCCATCTTTAGTATTTCAGCAACTTTCTTAGGTTCCATTTCTAATCTCTCAGATAGCTCTACAATAGATGGTTCTCTATTAAATTCTTGAGCTAACTCACGTCTTGATCTCATGATTTTATTTAATGTTTCAACTACATGAACTGGTATTCTAATAGTTCTTGCTTGATCTGCTATAGCTCTAGTTATACCTTGCCTTATCCACCATGTGGCATAGGTTGAAAATTTAAATCCCTTACGAAAATCAAATTTTTCAATTGCCCTCATTAGTCCAATGTTACCTTCTTGAATTAAGTCCAACATTGATAATCCTCTATTAAGGTGTTTCTTAGCGACTGAAACTACTAATCTAAGGTTTGCTTCCCCTAAATGCTTTCTTGCTTTTTCACCCTCTTCTTTAATGGTTTTGAAATGATATCTTATGGAGTTTTTAGTGATGTCTTCAATGATTTTTGATTGATTTTTAATTTGTTTTTCTAAATCAATATCTGATGTCATAAGATAATTTTCTGGGATAATTCTTCTTAGTACAGAAAGGTCTATTATCTTTTCTTCGGCTTCTTCAAGTGATATGCCTATTGCATCAGAGATATACTTTGCAGCTTCCATAAAAATTTCATCAACTTTTTGTCCATCTACTATTTCTTTAATTTGCTCATTCACCAATAAATCTGATAACTTTATTTGACCTTTAATATTAAGGTACTTTTTTAGAGATTTGATTAGCTTTGAAAGCTCAGAGAATCTATCTAATGTTTTAGTCATAACGAATGAATTGAGTTCATGGTTATCGTAAAAATCTGTTGTGTAATCAATAGATTCTTCTGAAAAATCAGAAGGTAGTGCCATCAGTTTTTTTAGACGTATAGAAGTCTCAATAGATCTAGCTAAAATAACTTCATCACTTGCAGATAATAAATTTACTTTACCTATTTCCTTAAGATACATTCTTACAGTGTCGTTACTTAGCTCTGAATCATCTTTATTCTTTTTATTATTATCATTTTTTGAGTCTCTTTCCTGCTCCCAGCTTGTGAGTTCGGAACTAGAAAAGGATTTCAGATCTTTTTCCTCTTCATTTGCCTCATCTTCAATTCCAGTTTGACTACTTCTATGAATTCCTTCTTCGTTTTCAAATCCTTCTTGGAAATCATTTTCCATAGATGAATTGTCTTCGTTAGACTTTTGAACCAATTCTCTCTCCTTTATTTGTTACCCAGATACTTTATTGTATTGAATTTTCTTTAAAATAAGAACTTGTATTTAATACGGGTTTTTAAACTTGCCTGATAAAAAAATAGGGTGTATACCCTAATTATACAACATTTCATAGTGAAATAGAGGGTGACATGAGTAGTTTTAATTTTGATAGTTTATGGTCAGAAAAGTCAACAGATGCAGATAGGTTAATAACCCTTCATGCAAAGTATGATTTTGCAGTAGCTTATCCGCCATTTGAAGAGGTTCCAATGTATGGATTAATAGACGGATTGAAATCTAAAGTTGATGCTGATTTGGAAAAAGTAGCTAAAGAAATGGCATATTATCCTCATGTTCAAGGTGATGAATCTTTAAGAGAATTTACAGCAAATAAAATTGCTTCTGATAGAGGTATCAAGACTGATAAAGATTCTTTGGTGTTATGTAATGGTTCAGGTGAAGCAAACGGTTTGATTATACAAGCATTATGTGATCCTGGAGATTATGTGATTACTGAACAATTTGTATACATGGGTACCACTAAGCAGCTATCTTACTATAATGTAAATACTATTGGTTCGCCTATGGATGACCAAGGATTAATTCCTGAAAAATTGGAAGAAACAATTAATAAAATAAAAAATGATCATGGAGTTATGCCAAAAATGCTTTACACGATTCCAGAGCATCAAAATCCTACAGGTTCTACACTTCCAAAATCAAGAAGGTTACAGATAATAGACATATGTCATAAATATGGAATTCCTATTCTAGAGGATGATTGTTATGTAGATAACAGATTTGAAGGAGAAGCTGAGCCTGCCTTTGCTTCACTTGATGATTCAGGAATGGTGATTTATGTTGGATCTTTTTCAAAATTAATTGCTCCTGGATTAAGGCTAGGATTCTTTACAGCAAGTAATGAAGTGATTGATAGAGCTTTGTCTGTAAAGGTTGGATCTGGTCCTAATCAATTTGCTGCTTATGCTATTGATGGTTACCTAAGAAGTAATTTGGAACAACAGAAAAGTAATTACGACAAAATCTTAAAAGAGAAAAAAGAATCAATGGAAAAAGGTTTAGAAGAAGCATTTGCTGGAACTAAAGCTAGTTGGTCGTCTCCTCTTGGAGGTTGTTATACATGGTTTGAAATGACTGATGGTACTAATCTAGCTGAAGTAAGAGATGAAGTTTTTGATAGAGGGGTTGGTTATATAGCAGGTGATATGTTTGCACCTAATGGCGATGGCCAAAATATGGCTAGGTTATGTTTTGCTTTTGAACCAATTGAAAAGAATTATGAAGGAATAATTGAACTTGGTTCGATTTTCAAGGACTTGAATGTAATCTAAGATTTTTTTCTTATTTCCATTTCTTTTTTAGAGCCAACATAAAATCCTACTCTTTGATGTAGATTTGAAGGCTTTATTTCAAGAATTTTTCTTTCGCCATCACTAGCTTCACCATTTGTATTCTTTGCTATAAATGATAATGGATTGCATTCATATATTAATCTCAATCTTCCTTCTCCAGTGATTGAATCATAAGGATAAGCAAAAACTCCACCTTTTATAAGGTTTCTATGAAAATCAGAAACAAGAGATCCTACATATCTTGCTGTATATTCTCCTTCAGTCCCTGACTTTAATTTTTTTATCCAACTTTTATCTTTTTCAGTAAAATTATTCCAATTTGATTCATTAACAGAGTAAATATTTGAATTACCATGTTTTATATTTGAGTGAGTTCTTAAGGCACGCCCATTTTTATCAAAAGAAAATAAAGAAGTATCAACTGATGACGACAAGCACATTACTGTTGATGACCCATATACAGTATAGCCAGCAACAATAGCGTTTTTTCCTTTTTGTAATAAGTTCTCTAAATCGTTTTGATCATTATTGATTTTTTTATAAATCGCAAAAATAGTTCCTATTGTTACTGATACATCAATATTCGAAGATCCATCAAGAGGATCAAAAACCACAACATATTCTGAATCAATATTATTCGGATTAGGTATTATTGCCGATTCTATTTCTTCTGATCCCATCAAGAAAACTTTTCCTGAGTGGGATAAATTTCTGATGAGAAGATTATTTGCATATTCATCTAATTTTTCAACTTTCTCACCCTGAACATTTATTTCACCAGTTTTACCAATTAGATTATTTATTCCAGAAGATCTTATTGTTTCTGATATTTCAAAGCAAGAATCAGATATAGTTTTCAGCACTAATATTAAATCTTCATTGAGATTTTGATTAGTTAGGTAGCTATTTAACTCTTCATTATTTTTTATCATTTTAAAATAAATTACTTGATTTGATTATTATCAACATATTACTAAGATTTTAATTTTTCAATCTTCAAGGAATAGTTTCTTGAAAGATTTTTATAATAATTATAAAAATTATTTTTTGTTACTAAAATGTTAAATTTAGCAAATTCTTTAATATTCTTTTATTATGTCTGATTTTTTATATGCAGAATTTTGTAAAAAATGTTCTAATAGTTAAGTATTAAAAAAAAGAAGGAAAAAATATTGGATATATATGTAGGTAACCTCCCTTGGAGTATAGATGACGATGGACTAAAAGATCTCTTTGCAGAGCATGGAGATGTAGCAAGTGCCAAAGTAATTAGAGACAGAGAAACTAATAGATCACGAGGGTTCGGTTTCGTGGAGATGGATGATGATTCAGCAGATACTGCTATTTCAGCATTGGACGGTCATGAAGTTGACGGTAGAGCTCTTAAGGTTAATAAATCAAAAGGTAAATCTTAGTTTTTGATTTAATCGAATATCTCTAAGAATCAATGTTTTGTTTTTTAGAGATATTCCAGAACACTTTCTAGAACAAACTTTTAAAATTCTAAAATTTTTAGATGTATTTTCTTTTAAATTTTAAATTTTCTAAATCTTGTTGTGCAAATATGCTAAGAAATTCTCTTTTTGAACTTAGATTGACAGTTCCAATTTTTTGAAACATGCTATAAGTTTTTACTAATTATATATAGATAAATATTATTTTTATTTCATAATTTGGAGAGAGATTAATGGATACAAAAGAATTAAGTAGAGTTGCTAATCATATGGTTATGCCAAATAAAGGGATTTTAGCCGCTGATGAAAGTACAGGAACTATTACAAAAAGATTTGACTCAATAAAAGTAGAATCAACAGAAGATAATAGGAGGGATTGGAGACAACTATTGTTTCAAACTCAATCTATATCAAATTATATAAGTGGAATTATTCTTTTTGATGAAACCTTAAGGCAAAGTACATCAGGTGGGAAAAAATTTGTAGATTTATTAAATGATAAAGATATTCTTCCTGGAATTAAAGTTGATAAATCAACTCATCCGCTTCCATTAAGTGATGGAGAAGTAATCACAGAAGGGCTTGATGGATTAAGAAAAAGATTAGAAGAATATTTATTATTAGGTGCAAAATTTACAAAATGGAGAGCTGTAATTAATATAAGCGATAATTTTCCATCTAATTATGCAATAAATGTTAATTCATATCACTTAGCTTTATATGCTGCTTTAAGCCAGGAAGTTGGATTAGTTCCAATTGTTGAACCAGAAGTATTAATGGATGGAAATCATTCAGTTGATCAATGTGCCGAAGTAACTACTAAAACATTAAAAAAAGTGTTTAGTGACTTAGATGATTGTAATGTTTATCTGCCTGGGATTGTCTTAAAGCCTAATATGGTTCTTTCTGGTAAAGATGCATCCCATCGAGCAGATTCAGAGCAAGTTGCAAAATATACAGTTGATGTTCTCGAGAATACTGTGCCTAAAGAAGTACCAGGCATAGCCTTTCTGTCAGGAGGACAGGAAGATCAAGAATCTATAGACAACTTAAATCAAATAAATGTTTACGCGAAAAAGAAAAAGTCTCCTTGGGAACTTACTTATTCATATGGAAGAGGTTTGCAGGCAGCACCCTTAAGAATATGGGATGGGAAAAAAGAAAATGTTGAAATAGCTCAAAATGAGTTTGAAAAAAGAGGGATTTCAGCGTCAAAAGCAAGGCAAGGTGAATATTAAATGGATTTCAAGAAATTATTAACAGAATCTAACTCAAATCTTTCAGCTCACAGGCGAAAGCTTCACTCAATGCCAGAATTAGGATTTCAGGAAGAAAAAACTTCACAGTATATTCAAGACGAGCTCACAAAACTAGGAATTCCAATCAGTACTAAGTATGGTAAAACTGGAGTAGTTGGTGTTATCAAAGGTGGATTGGGAGAGGGAAGATCCATAATGATTAGAGCTGATATAGATGGATTGCCCATAACTGAAGAAACTGGATTAGATTTTGCTTCCAAAAATGGTGCTATGCATGCATGTGGTCATGATGGACATATATCAATTCTTTTAGAAACTGCTAGATTACTGCAATCTCTGAAAGATTCAATCAAAGGTGAAATTATTTTATGTTTTCAGCCTGCCGAAGAAATTGTTCAGGGGGCATTAGCAATGATTGATGATGGATTATTTGAAGATTATCATCCTGAAAGAGTACTAGGTTTACATATATGGAATCAATTACCTTCAGGATTTGTAGGAGTAAATGATTCAGCTGTTTTTGCATCTGCTGATGCATTTTCTTTAGAAGTAAAAGGAAGGGGAGGGCATGGTGCTCTTCCTCACCTAAATATAGATCCAATAGTAGCTGCATCTCATATAATATCTAATGCACAAACAATTGTAAGTAGAGAAATTTCTCCTCAAGATCCTGGAGTCTTAACCTTTGGAAAAATTGAATCAGGTTTTGCACCAAATATTATTCCAGATTCTGTAAGTATAGAAGGTACAATTAGAGCATATTCCCAAGATGTAAGAGAAAGAATTTACTCCTCTTTAGAAAGAATCAGTAAGCTTAGTGCGGAATCTATGAGGTCAACTGCGAGTACTGAAATTATGTATGGCGCAGGTCCTGTAGTGAATGAACAAGAGGTTGCATCATGGGTTAGAGATAGGGCGAGAGAAGTTTTAGATGATTCACTTGTTGGTCCAACAGAACCAGTTAGTGTAGGAGATGATATGGCAGAATTCTTACAGAGAATCCCTGGAGTTTATTTTCTTCTAGGTGCAAGCGTAGGAAACAAATATCCTCATCATAATACAAGGTTTGATTTTGATGAAAAAGCCATGATTAATGGTGTTAAAGTTTTCCTCTCCTGCACCTTAGATTTCTTAAATAATTAGACTACTGGAGATGATCCTCCATCTACATTTACTGCAGTTCCTGTTACATAACTTGCTTTTGATGATGACAGAAAGCATATTACGTTACCAACTTCTATAGCCTCACCAACTCTTCCCATTGGAACATTTTTTCCCATTATTTCCCAATGGTCTTCTAAAGTATAATCTGACTTTTCTTTTTGAATATTTTCTACTTTTGTTCTATGTTGACCAGATTTTAATAACCCTACACAAACAGTATTTACCCTTATATTTTGAGAAGCATATTCTTTTGACCAAGCTTTAGTTAAAGAAATTCCTGCAGCTCTAGATAAAGATGTGGGCTGACTACCTCCAGCTGTAGCTTTTCCTCCTGGAGTTGTGATATTCACTATACTTCCAGATCCACTAGATTTCATATCTTCAATAACAGCTCTGGCACAGTAAATTGCTCCATAAACCTTCAGATTCAAGTCTTCAGTTAATTGTTCATTGGTCATTTCTTCAAGTGGAGATGCAGAAGAAGTCCCTGCATTGTTGACTAATATATCTATATTTCCAAATTCATCTCTTACCTGATTGATTGAATTTATAACTGAAGCTTCTTCTCTTACGTCAGTAGAAATTGCCATTACTTTTCCTTTGGCATCTTTCTCTATTTCTTTCACAGCATTATCTAGTTTCTCTTGAGTTCTGGCGAGTATAGCAACGTTAGCACCTTCTCTAGAAAGAGAAATAGCTGCTGATAATCCAATACCATCACTCCCACCGGTAATAATTGCATTTTTGCCATTTAATCCAAGGTCCATATTTTTGTCCTTTCA
>CEUA01135119.1_pt1 | contig 89296 bp, 84 predicted proteins | sample 361541 | NCBI WGS metagenome assembly CEUA01 (sample SAMEA2623079, study PRJEB7988) | marine metagenome | isolation source: saline water (ENVO:00002010), including
TGCAAAATCAAACATCCGAAAGTCAATCACCCCCTGTTCTCTTGCAATATTTACTATAAGTAAATTAGTAGAAGTTCCAATGGTGGTTGCCATTCCTCCAATTAAGGTTGCAAAACCAATAGGCATTAGTATTAAAGAAGGAGCAGACTTACTTCTAATTGCAACACCAATCAACATTGGGAGTAATATTATTACAACAGGAGTATTATTAATGAATCCACTTAAGAGACATGCAAATATTAGAGTAAGTAAAAGAGTTATTTTTGGTTGATTTTTCCAGAAGTTTGCCAATAGTGAAGCCAAGGGCTGAATAGCTCCTGTTTTTTCTATGCCTTTACCTATAATCATTAATGCGCCTATGGTAATAACAGCTTCATTACCAAAACCTGCTATAAAATCTATTGGAGATAGTACAGAACCATTATTTACATATGGGAAGAATTGAAAAAAAAGCATTAAAATCAATATTATAGCTAAACTAGATGCTTCTAAAGGCACCTTATCTCTTGTAAATAAATATAGCGCTAATGGAGTTAAAAGCAAGACAAACGTTATGTGAAGATCCATTGAAAGCATCTCTAAATAGCCTATTTAATACAATATTTAGCTTATTTAATAACATGCTTATAGATATAAGCCAAATATATTTGTATAGTTAAATCCACTTCATTTAGCCAGAGTAGAAAAATATGGATAAGCCATGGTTAAAGACATACCCAAAAGATGTACCGCCAGAAATAGATTCTAGTGAATATAGCACTTTAACAGAGATTTTTGATTATTGCTTTTCTAGGTATCAAGACTCTGTAGCTTTTGCCAATATGGGCGTAGAGCTCTCATTTTCTGAAGTTGATATATTAAGTAAAAAGTTAGCGGTTTATTTGCAAAAACATCCTTCTTTAAATACTGGAGATAGAGTAGCCGTTATGATGCCAAATATTCTTCAATATCCAATTGTCATAATGGCTATTTTGAGAGCAGGTATGATTGTAGTTAATATCAATCCTCTTTATACATCAAGAGAGTTAAGTCATCAGTTAAAAGATAGTGGATCAAAAGCAATAATAGTTTTAGAAAATTTTGCTACAACTGTTTCCCAATCTCTCGATAAAAGTGATGTTGAGTTGGTAGTTGTTACTAAACTAGGAGATCATTTCCCAACACTGAAGAAAAATTTAGTTAACTTTGTTCTTAAGCATATTAAGAAAGCAATTCCAAGCTGGGAAATTAGAGGCTATGTTAATTATAAGGATATGTTTTCATATAGTGTCAGCAATTATAAGCAGATTGATATTTCAAGTGATAATGTAGCATTCCTTCAATATACAGGAGGTACAACAGGCCTATCAAAAGGTGCAATGCTTACTCATAAGAATATAATATCAAATATTTATCAATTAGATGCTTGGACTAAGCCAATACACACAAAAGGCGACATTATTGTTACCCCTTTGCCGCTTTACCATATTTTTTCCTTGTCACTGAACTTATTCCTATTTATGTATCTTGGTGCTTATAATTTGTTAATTACAAATCCAAAAGATATCCCAGGCTTTGTTAAAGAGCTTAAGAAATATTCTTTTTCTTATATAACAGGCGTCAATACCCTATATGCTGCCTTATTAAGAGATCCGGGATTCGAAGATATAGATTTTAGAAATTTGAAGTTAGCTTTGGGTGGTGGTATGGCAGTTCAAAGCGAGACCTCAGAACAATGGAAGAGTGTTACCGGCAAGCCTATAGTTCAAGGTTATGGCTTAACTGAAACCTCACCTGTAGTTTCTGCAACTTTAATTGATGCAACAGATTTTAATGGAGCAGCAGGGCTTCCAATTCCATCAACAGAAGTTAAGATAGTCGACAATAAAGGTAACTCATTACCTGTTAATGAAGTAGGCGAGATCTGTATAAGGGGCCCTCAAGTCATGAAAGGGTATTGGGAGAATCCTGAAGCAACAAAAAAAGCTATTTCCATAGATGGCTGGTTTCATAGTGGAGATTTAGGACATATTGATGAAGATGGGTATTTATATATAGATGATAGATTGACAGATATGATAATAGTTTCTGGGTTTAATGTATATCCTAGCGAAATAGAAGATTTTGTAATTACTCATCCAGACATAATAGAAGTTGCTGCTATTGGAATTCCTGATCCTGATTCTGGTGAATCCGTAAAATTATTTGTTGTAACAAATGATGACAGCCTTACAAGTGAAAGCATAATTGATTATTGTAGAAAAGGGTTGACTGGTTATAAAATACCTCAGTCTATTAAATTTTGTACAGATCTTCCTAAAACAAATGTAGGAAAAATTCTTAAAAGAGCTCTTAAAGAGAGTTAGCTATCTCTGTTTGTAGCTGTTCTGCAGTTTTTCTTGGGCTTTTAGAGTTTCTAATTGGTCTACCTACAACTATAAAGTCAGCCCCATTATTGATTGCTTCCGAAGCTGTTACAATTCTTTTTTGATCATCTTTTGATTGGTTGTCTGAAGGTCTAATTCCAGGATTAACAATAATAAGATCGTTACCAAGAGATTTTCTAATATTTTTAGTTTCATGCCCTGAAGATACTATTCCATCAATGCCACTTTCGAAAGCTAGTTTTGCTCTTATTAAAACTAGTTCCTTAATATTATATTCTATGCCGTAATCAGATAAGTCTTTTTTATCCATACTTGTCAGGACCGTAACTGCAAGTATTTTTAAGTGATTGTTTTTACTACCTGCGGCAGCTTCTATGATTGATCTATCACCATGAACTGTAGCAAAGTCTATGTCTAATTTGTTTAATTGTTTTATAGCCGAGGATACCGTATTAGGAACATCATAAAATTTTAAGTCGGCAAAAACTTTTTTATTATTATTAATAAGGAAATTTATTAATTCAAAGTAGTTTCCTGACATAGCGAGTTCTAATCCTACTTTGTAGAAATTTACAGAATCTCCTAGCTCCAAAACAAGTTTTTTTGCTTTTTCTATATCTGGTAGATCAAGTGCTACAATGAGACGATCCTTATCATCAAAACTATTTTTTTTAATTATCATTTCTATAATCCTATAATATTTAGCTAAACGTTATTATTTATTTAGTTTATTGTATTGTTCTAGGGCATATCTATCTGTCATTCCAGCTATATAGTCACATACTATCCTTGCTCCACCTTTTATCCCATCTTTTGATGTTTTATTTTCTGCGAGTAATCTATTTTCTTCTGACATTAGGTGATATTGATTAAAATATTTCTCAAATAAAAATTTTATTATAGTTTCTGCTTTATCAGTCATTTCTTTAACTTTTTGGTGATGATAAAGCTTGTCATATAGAAAGCTTTTTATTTCAGAATTTATTATTGAGTATTTCTTGCTATATCTGATTAGCTGCGGTGCATTTCTAATATCATCAATATTCTTAGGAGAGATTTCAGTTATTAAGTTACTGCTCTTCATAATAATATCATTTACGAACTGATTGATCATTCTTCTTACTATTTCATTTATAAATTGTCGCTTATTTATATTTTTATATTCCTTATTGATAATTTCTGACTCACTTTTAGCTAAAGATAATTGACAAAATTCTTTAATATCTATCAGCCCAGATCTTAAGCCATCATCTATATCATGGTTATTATAGGCTATTTCATCAGCAACATTAGCAATCTGTGCTTCTAGACTAGGACGCTTATTATTTATAAATCTTAGGCCTATTTCTCCTAAAGATTTTGCATTTTTGTTTGAACAATGTTTTAGAATGCCTTCGCGTGTTTCAAATGTAAGATTTAATCCAGGAAATTCTAAATATTTATTTTCAAGGTGGTCTACTAGCCTAAGTGATTGGAGGTTATGTTCAAATCCACCATATTTGAGCATGCATTCATTTAGAGCATCTTGTCCAGCATGACCAAATGGCGTATGTCCTAAGTCATGAGCTAGACATATTGCTTCTACCAAATCTTCGTTTAAGCTGAGCGATCTAGCGATAGTTCTACCTATTTGAGCAACCTCTAAAGAGTGGGTGAGTCTAGTTCTATACATATCACCTTCATGGTTTACAAAAACTTGCGTTTTGTATACAAGCCTTCTAAATCCTGAAGAGTGTATAATTCTATCTCTATCCCTCTGGAATTCAGTTCTTGTGCTTCTTCTTTTTTCTTTATAAATTCTACCCTTAGATTTAGTTGAGGAAGCTGCATATACTTTTAAGTTATTTTCCACTTTAAATAGCTAACCATTTAATATTTTCTTCATTAAGGAAATGAGTTTAATTTTTTCTGGAGCTTTTTCTATTGAAGCTTTACCTATTTGATTAAGTAATATAAGCCTTAGTCCTGATAAATTTACTTTTTTATCTAGATAAATACAATCAATGAGCTCTTCTGGGTCTATTTTATCAATTTTTGTAGGTAAGCTTACTTTATTAAAGATATTAATAATTCTATCAAGATCATTACTATTTAATAATCCTAATTCGTAAGAAATTTGTGAAATGATACTGATGCCTATTGAAACTGCTTCTCCATGAAGCAATTTATCGTATCCTGTCATTGTTTCTAGAGCATGACCAAATGTATGACCAAGATTTAGAAGAGCTCTAATTCCTTTTTCTGTTTCATCTTTTGCAACAATTGAAGATTTAAGCTCACAGTTTTTTTTAATTAAAAATTTAAGGGCGTCCTCATCATAATTGATAACTTTTTCGTAGTTTGATTCTAACCAATAAAAAAATTCACGATCCATAATTAAACTATGTTTAATTACTTCTGCTAAGCCAGATAAAAACTCTCTTTTGGGAAGTGTATTTAGTGTATCGGTATCTGAGATTACACATTTTGGCTGATAAAAAGCTCCAATCATATTCTTCGCTTTTGGATGATTGACTGCAGTTTTTCCACCAATTGAAGAATCTACTTGAGCTAATAATGTAGTAGGAACTTGTATGTAGTTTATTCCTCTTTGATAGGATGCTGCTGCAAAGCCTGCTATATCACCAATTACACCTCCACCCAGGGCTATAATATATGATTCTCTATTAAATTTATGTTTGATTAGTTTATCGATTATTTTTGAAAAGCTATCTAAATTTTTCTGATTTTCTCCATCATTCAGGATGATTGAAGCAGTTTCTTTATTTTCAAGACTGGTTTTTACTGTTTCTAGATACATTGGTGCCACTATATTATTGGTTACAATAAGCACCTGATCACTAATAATATTATCATCAAAAACTTTATTAGTAGAAAGGAGCCCTGAGCCTATATAAATCTCATAGCTCCTATTTTTTATTGGGACCAATAAATTTTCCATATAGCTAACCTTTTTACTTATGATTCTTTTTAAATCGATTTAGTTTTTTCTTTATATCTGCAATTATAAGTTTTATATTTTTATCATTAGTATTAATTTCAATATCCGAAATATTTTTATAAATAGGTTTTCTTAATCTATAAATTTTCTCGAGGTTACTCCGCTTATCCCCATCCTCTAATAATGGTCTATTATCATTATAGCTTGTTTGTAATAATTGTTTTTCAATACTAGCTTCCAGAAAAATAATTATGCCTGTATTCTTTAGATTTTCTCTCACCTTTTCACTAATTATAGAACCACCACCTGTTGAAAGGACAATAGATTTTAGCTTAGTTAAATCTTGAATAATCTGCATTTCTCTAATTCTAAAGCCCACCTCTCCTTCTTTTTCAAATATATATGGTATTTCAACTCCTGTTTTGAGTTCTATTTCTTTATCGCTATCATAGAAATTAAGATCTAGTTCTTTTGCTAACTCATTGCCTATTGTAGTCTTGCCAGAGCCCATAGGGCCAACTAGATAAATATTCGTTATTTCTTTCATCTTGAGATAATATATTAAAATTAGTATTAAAGAGTAACAGTAATTTTTTTTATGATAGAAAATTATCAAAAAATTTTCAGTTTATTTGTTATTTATTTATTAATAACAGGGTTTATTTTTTGTGGTCTTATGTCTGGAGCCTACTATTATGTGGCTCCAACTCTTCCTGAAGCACAATCTATTAGAGATGAACGTTTAGAGACTCCCTTACGAATATATAGTAGAGATGGAGACTTTATCTATGAATTTGGCGCTACAAGAAGAGTAGAAACTAACTATGAAGATATTCCTAAGATTGTTATAAATGCTTTTCTAGCTGCAGAAGATGATCGTTTTTTCTCTCACCCCGGTTTTGATTATCAAGGCTATATAAGGGCCGGTATTAATTTTATAGTTAGTGGCGGCCAGATCAATCAGGGTGGCAGCACTATTACAAATCAGGTTGCTAGAACTTATGCGTTATCAAGAGATAAGACATTTGTAAGAAAGTTTAAAGAGCTTATCTTATCTATTAGGATTGAAAATGAATTTACAAAAGAGGAGATTTTAGAATTTTATCTTAATGGCACTTTTTTTGGACAGCATTCAACAGGAGTATCAGCAGCTGCCCAGCGATTTTTTAATAAGGAGCTAATTGATTTAACTATTTCAGAAGTAGCTATATTAGCTGGTATACCTCAAGGCCCATCAATAAATAATCCATATAATAGCCCTCAAAGAGCAATGCTCAGAAGAGCTTATGTCTTAAGGCGGATGAGGGAGTTAGATTATATTTCAGAGTTAGATCTTCAAGCGGCCCTTGATACTAGGGTAGAAAGCATAAGATATGATAGAGAAATAGGAATAGATGCAAGATATTTAGCTGAAATGGTCAGATTGGAGATGGTTAGGAGATTTGGATCATCAGCTCTTAGCTCAGGTTTAAAGGTTACTACCACTATAGATAGTCGTCTACAAGAACAGGCAATTAATGCTTTAAAGAATAGTTTAAGATCTTATGATGAGAGGCATGGTTATAAAGGGGTAATATCTTCTCTAGAACCAGAAAGCTTAGTTTCTCCTGATCCAGAGCAACAAAATAAATTATGGTTAGATATTATTCAGAGCTACTCGGAGTTTAATTCAGATGAATCTCAGGTTGGCCTTGTTGTTGATATAAATATAGATAATAGATCTAACAATGAGGCAGCAATTATTTTTTTTGCTGGTCAAGGTCTTCAAAGTGTAGGTATAGAGTCGGTTAGTTGGGCAAGAAGGTATTTAAGCGATGATAGTGTAGGACCTGACCCTGAATTTATTTCGGATGTTTTAAGCATAGGAGATGTAGCTCTTTTTAATAGGAAGAGCTTTAACTTGACTCAAAAGCCAGAAGTTCAAGGCGCCATAGTCGCTTTAGATCCACAGGATGGAGCTATTATTTCTCTAGTTGGAGGTTATGATTTTGATTTAAGTAATTATAATAGAGCTGTGCAGTCAAAGAGACAGCCTGGTTCGTCTTTTAAACCTTTTGTTTACTCAGCAGCATTAGAAAATGGTTTTACAGCAGCAACAATAGTTAACGATGCGCCCATAGTTGAATCTAGTCAAGAGCTTGAATCAATCTGGAGACCAGAAAATTATGATGGAAGGTTTAATGGACCAACCCGGCTTAGAGAAGCTCTAGTGAGATCTTTAAATTTAGTTTCAGTTAGAGTTATTCAGCAGGCTGGAATATCTAATACTGTAGGATACTTAGAAAATTTTGGGTTTGATGAAGTAGCTCTTCCTGAAAATGCTACCCTTGCTCTTGGAGCAGGAGGTATATCACCTTTAGATTTAGTAAATGGATATGCAACTTTTGCTAATGGGGGATACAAGGTAGAAAGCTACTTCATCCAAAGAGTTGAAGATAGAGATGGCAATATTTTATTTGAAGCTTCTCCGAAAATAGTTTGTTCTAACTGTAATGAAAAAAATTTACCACCTTCCACAAAAAGAAAGCTAATAGATGAAGCATTTATGCTATATCCAGAACCAATTTTTGCTCCAAGAATTATTTCTGCTGAAAATGCCTATCTTATAACAGATATGATGGGAGATGTTATCAAAAGAGGTACAGGTAGGAGAGCTTATAATACTTTATCCCGTGAAGATTTATCAGGTAAGACGGGCACCTCTAATGATAGAAGAGATGCATGGTTTGCTGGTTTTAATCGGGATATAGTAGCAGCAACTTGGGTCGGCTTTGACCAAGAAAGGTCTCTTGGGCGTTATGAAGAGGGAGGAAGAACAGCGCTTCCTATGTGGATAGAATTTATGCAAGAGGCTCTTAGAGGCGTAGAGAGCAAAATATTGCAACAGCCTCTAGGTATAGTTAATGTAAGGATTAACCCAGATAGCGGTTTAGCTTCTTCTTCATTTAGTCAAGAAACTATTTTTGAAAAATTTAGAACTGATCATGTTCCACAAAAAGAGATACAAGAACCATCTTTACTATCTGAAGAAGAGTTTCGTGATAGTGCCTTAGATAATGAAATAACAATAGAGTCAATTTTTTAATTAATAAGTGAAAAAAGATAGCTACTTCCTATCATTTATATTTATATAATTTCTCTCTGTCGGCCCAGTGTAAAGCTGTCTTGGCCTGCCTATTCTGGTTAATGGGTCTTCCATCATTTCATTCCAGTGAGCAAGCCATCCGGCACACCTAGCTATTGCAAACATCACTGTAAACATAGATTTTGGTATTCCTAATGCCTGATAGATAATTCCAGAATAAAAATCAACATTTGGGTAAAGATTTTTCTCAATAAAGTAATTATCTTTTAAAGCTATTTCTTCTAATTTGATTGCCTTATCTAATATGGGTGAACTTTTTTGACCAAGACTATTGAGTACTCGATGACACATTTCTCTAATAATCGCAGCTCTTGGGTCATAGTTTTTGTAAACTCTATGCCCGAAGCCCATTAATCTAAAGGGATCCTCCTTATCTTTAGCTTTATTAACATAAGCATCTATTTGGTCAATAGATTCTATTTGATCTAACATATTTATCACTGCTTCATTTGCTCCACCATGAGCAGGGCCCCAAAGAGCAGTTACTCCTGAAGCAATCGCACCATATGGGTTGACTCCTGAGCTTCCTGCCATTCTTACAGTAGATGTACTACAATTTTGCTCATGATCTGCATGAAGTATCAATAAAAGATCAAGCGCTTCTGAAGCTATTGGATTGATCTCAAAGTTAGAATTTATATCAGCAAAAAACATATTAAGAATGTTGTCACAATACCCTAGTGATTTATTTGGATTTATAAAATTTTTATTACTAATATGTCTAAATGCTGCAGATGCTATAATAGGAACTTGCGAAATGATCTTGTTATTAAATCTCTCTCTATCATCCTTATTACTTATATCTAGAGAATCATTATAAAGTGCTGCCATAGAATTAAGTGCTGCTGATAATATGGCCATTGGATGTGCATTATCATTAAAGGCTTTTATTACATTTAATATCGTATGATCTAGTTTTAGATCATTGCCTATTATTTTTTTGAAATTTTCCATCTGGTCTTTATTAGGTAAATCTTTATTAAGCAACAAATAAGATACTTCAAGAAAATTTGACGATTTGGCTAAGGCTTCTATAGGGTAGCCCCTATACATTAATATTCCTTTTTCCCCGTCTATGTATGTTATATCGCTTTTACAGCAAGCTGTTGATGCAAACCCTGGATCGAATGTAAAGACTCCTTGCTGCCCATAAATTGATGTTACATCAACAACAGAAGGCCCAACCGATCCTTTATGTTCTTTAAGGGCAATCTTTTTCCCAACATCTAAGCTCTCAAGCGTATAATTATTATTTGACATATAGGCTTCTCACTTATTTATTCTTTGCCTTTTCTGTATCTTTTTTTGAATTTATCTACTCTTCCACCAGAGTCGACAATCTTTTGTTTACCTGTATAGAAAGGATGACATTGCGAACAAACTTCGATATTTAGATCTTCAGAGATAGTAGTTTTTGTTACAAAGGAAATGCCGCAGCTACATGCCACTTTTGTATCATTATATTTTGGATGGATTTCTGATTTCATATTTAAGTTAAATGACTAATTTTTAATAATAAGGATGAATAGGATACTTGTGGATTTATTGAAAGACAAGTAGGTATTTGCTTTATATAGTTATTATGACTAATTTCCTACATTTTAGTATTATTTATGCAATAAGATTGGTATTTTCATAATTTTATATTTAGATAATTGTATAAGAGTTATATCTAATTCATTCATTCATATCTGTTTTTATGAAATCACAGACTTACTCACATTTTCTGTGGATAACTTTGTGGACAACCTCTGTTGATTAGCTTATTTATCAATGAAATCAATGCTTTTTTTTAAATTGCCCAAAAAATTACCAAAATAACTATTTCATCTATAAAACAATAACTTATAAGATATACAAGATAACGTATGCTCAAATAAATAGGGAAAATCTTAGTTTTAAATTTAATTTGGCATTTTGTGTATAAAGTGCTTCTTTGTGGTGCAATAAGGTTATATTTTTAATATGAAGGATAAAAAACTATTTTCTTGTTAGCTAAAATATTTTTTTAGCTGTTTTAGAGCCTGAGCTCTATGACTCACCTTATTTTTTTCTTCTATAGAAAGTTCTGATGCCATTTTATTTAAATTAGGGTCAAAAAATATTGGATCATAACCAAAGCCATTTTTTAAATGCACTTTATCCGCAATTATTCCATCCCATTTTCCATAACATATTATGGGTGCAGGATCGTCTTTAGCCTTCATAGCAACTGTTACTGCATGGAAGGAAGCTAATCTTTTTTTCTCAGGTACACCCTTTAGCTTTTTAAGTAATTTATTAATATTATTTCCATCACTTTTTCTCTTTCCAGCATATCTTGATGAGTATATACCAGGATCTCCCTTAAGAAATTCCACAGATAAGCCTGAGTCATCTGCTATAGACGGAAGCCCAGTCTTAGTAGAGGCAAACTTTGCTTTTAAAAGCGCATTCTCAATAAATGTTGATTCTGTTTCTTCTGGGGTGCTAATTCCAAATTCAGTTTGTGGAATTATCTCTATGTTTAAGTCTTTAAGTACTTGAAGAATTTCCTCTATTTTTCCTTTATTATCACTAGCAAGAACCCACTTATATTCGTCTATTTTCATTTGTTAATACCTTTTCTTGATTTTTTGGTAGTATTTTTATAGCTTTTTATGAAATAGTTATTATTTAAGTGTTTTAGGATAAATGATGCCTGATATAAAAGATAGTAAGTTAATAGTTATCTCTGCTCCCTCTGGTACTGGGAAAACAACATTAGTTAAGTTACTGCTATCAAATATTACCAAGTGTAAATTTTCAATTTCACATACTACTAGAAAAAAGAGGCCTAACGAAATTAATGGGAAGGATTATTTTTTTATTAACCCAGAAGAATTTAAAAATTTAGTGAAGAGAGATTATTTTGCTGAGTATGCTGAAGTTTTTGGTAATTGGTATGGAACAAGTAAAAAAAGTATTCAATTAGAGTTAGATAAAGGCAGCTGGGTTATATTGGAGCTAGATTGGCAGGGTGCCACTCAAATACGTGCTTCAAATCTAGATTGCTTAAGTATTTTTCTTCTTCCTCCCAGCAAGATTCATTTAAAAAATAGACTATATGGCCGCTCTACCGATTCAGAAGATGTAATAAAAAGAAGATTGGATGAAGCAGTTTCAGATATGAAGCATTGGGAAGAATTTGATTATGTAGTCATTAATGATGATATAAATAAAGCATATAAACAGGTTAAAAATATTTTATGTGGCAAAGGAGATGAAAATAGCAGTTTTAATCTTATTAATAGCAGCAGGATTAGTAGGATAATTGAGTCAGAATAAAATATTATCTTTAATTTTTTCTAAAGATTTTATATAGTTATAAAAAACTTTAATTAATTAAGCCAAGGAGAATTTTTATGGCACGAATTACTGTTGAGGATTGCAATAAAAAAATCCCTAATATTTTTCAAACAGTTCTTGTAGCAGCTAAGAGAGCTAGACAATTAGCTAACGGAGCGGAAGCTTTAGTTGAATGGGAAGGAGATAAGCCTACAGTTGTAGCTCTTAGGGAGATTGCAGAGGGACATATTTCGGAAAGCATTCTATTAGAGACAGATCATGCAATAGATATTATTGAGAAAAATGACTCCAGAGATTTATAGATTTAATTGTAATAAAAATCGCGTCTATCTCTAGATATTTTAACAAATGGATTATGGAGCTAGCATATTAGATCGTCTTTCTGCCTCTTGGGAATCAAATAGTTTTGATTCTTTAATAGATCAATTAAAAACCTACCTAAATAAAAACGAAATTAAAGAAGTTATTGAAGCCCATGATTTTAGTAATCTTGCTCATTCAGGGCAAAAACGACTTAGTGGTGAAGATTATATTAGCCATCCTATAGCAGTAGCAACAATATTAGCTGAGCTTCGTTTAGATGTTGGTTCCATAAAAGCAGCTTTATTACATGATGTTTTAGAGGACACAGATGTAACTATTAAGGAGTTAGAAAATAATTTTGGTAATGACATTGCTGCCTTAGTAGATGGAGTTAGTAAACTAGATAAGATGTATTTTGATAGCTCAATAGAAGAGCAGGCCCAGAACTTTAGGAAGATGTTACTAGCTATGGTAAAAGATTTAAGAGTGATTTTAGTTAAGCTAGCTGATAGAACTCACAATATGAGAACAATCGAAGCATTAGATATAGATAGCCAAAAAAGAATAGCAAAAGAAACACTTGAAATTTATGCCCCTATTGCAAATAGGCTTGGTATTTTTAGCATAAAGCATGAGCTTGAAGATTTAGGATTTAAGATCTGCTATCCCGTTAGGTATAGAGTTCTAAATTCTTTTCTTGGTCCTTTACGATATAAGCAAAAAAAGTTTCTTCAGAAAATAGAGAAGAAAATTAATAAAACAATAATACATGGAGGTATACAAGGATCAATTATAACAAGAGAAAAAAGCCTTTATAGCATATATTCCAAAATGAAGAGAAAGAGGATGCGGCTTAATGATATTATAGATATATTTGCTATAAGAATAAATGTTAAAGATGTTCATACTTGCTATTTAACTTTAGGTATAGTTCATCAGCTCTACAAACCAATGCCAGGGAGGTTTAAGGACTATATTGCTATACCAAGAATAAATGGCTATCAGTCGCTTCATACAACTCTATTTGGTGCTGAAGGAAATCCTTTAGAGGTTCAGATAAGAACTGAAGAGATGGACAAACTAGCTGATACAGGCATAGCGGGTCATTGGCAGTATAAAGCTAGCGACAAGGCTACTCAAGGAGCTGAAGTAAGAGTAAGAGATTGGCTATCTGGATTAATGGAGATACAGACTGAATCCGGATACGAAGAATTAATTGAAACAGTCAAGGTAGATTTATATCCAGATAATGTTTATGTTTTTACTCCCAAGGGGAAGATTCTTAGACTTCCTTCAAGCTCTACGGTTGTTGATTTTGCCTACGCTATCCACACAGATGTAGGTAATAGATGTATAGCTGCAAAGGTAAATAGACGTTTTGTTCCTCTGAGGACAGTTTTAAAAAATGGAGAAACTGTTGAGATATTTACTAAAAGAAAGCCAGAGCCTAATCCACTCTGGGTTAATTTTGTAATTACTGCTAAAGCAAGAAATTCTATTAGGACATATTTAAAGCACTTAAAGAAAGATAAGGCAAGAGATCTAGGTAGAAGATTATTAAGCCAAGCTCTCAAGCCTTATTCTTTAAATATTAGAAGATTAAAAAAATCTCAATTAGAATTTTTTTTAAAAGAGCTTAAAGAAACAAATTTAGATTTAGTTTATGAACAGATAGGTTTAGGGGAGAGATTGGCTCCTATTTTAGCTGGTATGCTTTCAAATCAAAAGCCTATATTAGAAAAAATACATACCTCTAAGGCAGTTAGACCTCTAGATATCTCTGGTATAGAGGGTTTAGTGATTATTTATGCTAAATGCTGTTGCCCTATACCTGGAGATTCTATTATAGGACACATGTCAAGCGGGAGAGGTATGACCGTTCATAGAACATCTTGTTCTAATGTTATTAGTTCCTCAAAAAATTTAGCTAATTCATCAAATTGGATTGTTGTTAAATGGAGCCGAGCTATTAAAGGTGAATTCCAGTCAGAGATTCACATAAAGACCATGAATAGGGTAGGCCTCTTAGCTGAGGTTGCATCGATAATATCATCTAAAAAGAGCAATATTAACAATGTTAAGGTGGAAACAGATGGAGACGATTCAATATTAGTTTTTGGCTTGAGTGTTACTGATAGGAAACATTTAGCAAATGTACTAAGAAGCATTAGGAATAACGATGATGTGATTAGAGTTAATAGAGTGATAGGTTAGATGAAAAAGGAAGCTATAAGAACTAATAATGCACCAAGTCCTATAGGCGCCTATAGCCAAGCTATCAAGTGCGGAAATTTAGTTTTTGTTTCAGGTCAGATACCTATTGATCCAAAAACAACTGAATTAGTTAGTGATAAAATTAATGATCAGATTGAGAGAGTTTTTACTAATGTTTTAGAGATAATAGATGAGGCAGGGGGAACTTGGCAAAATATTGTAAAAATGACTATCTACCTCAAAGATTTGGAACATTTTGATCTTGTAAATGAATTTATGAATAATTTATTTTCTAAGCCATTTCCTGCAAGGGCATTAATTGAAGTAAATGATCTACCTAAACAAGCATTAATTGAAGTAGATGCAATCATGATTCTTTAAGTCCATTTATTCAAATGTCTGAAATATCAATAGACGATTCGCCTTTAAAGCTGAAAGGTGTTGGCCCTGCTCTAAAAGATAAGTTAAATCAGTTCGGCATTAGTAAGATTATTGATTTGCTATTTCTTTTTCCAAATCGCTATGAGGATAGGACAAAAATATTAGAAATTTGTTCACTCATTCCAGGAGAAAGGAGACTAATAGAAGGAAATATAGATAATGTAAAGATTATTTATAGGGGCAGAAGGATCATGCAATGCAAGATCTCAGATCAAACTGGCACTATTGAGTTAAAATTTTTTCATTTTTCTAATGCTCAATATGAAAATCTTATTTCTGCTAAAAGAGTAAGGTGTTTTGGTGAGGCAAGGCAAAGCAAAAGCTCTCTAGAGATGATTCACCCTGAGTATAAAATCGTTGATTCTATAGATAAAGAATTAAATAATAGTTTAACACCAATATATCCTTCAACAAGCGGTCTTCATCAATCAAGAATTAGGTCGCTTGTTGGCCAGTCTATTGAAATTTTAGAAGAAGGAGAAGATTCATTAGATTTACTATCATCGATAATTGGCCATAAATACCCTTCCTTGACTGATTCTATAAAGTTTTTACATAAACCCCCTGCAGATACTGATATGATCTTGCTGGATAGAAAGAAACACCCATCACAGATTAGAATTTCTTTAGAGGAGATGCTAGCTCAGAGGTTAGCGTTGCTTCAGTTTGGTAATAAATTTGATCAAAATAGATCGATAGGATTAACTAAGAGGGATAATTCTGTTGATAAATTTATTAATTCACTTTCATTTGATCTCACAAATGCTCAAAAGTCTGCTTTAGAAGAAATATTTAGTGATTTGGTAAAGCCCGTTCCAATGAATCGTCTATTACAGGGAGATGTGGGATCTGGGAAGACAGTTGTAGCAGCAGCAGCAGCGCTATTTTGTCATAGCAATTCTTTTCAAACAATTATAATGGCACCTACTGAACTTCTCGCTGAGCAACACTATTTAAATTTTAAAGAATGGTTTAGTTTTATGGATATTAATGTTGTATTCCTTTCAGGATCTGTACCTGAAGCAGAAAGATCAGTTTTGTTAAGAAAAATTAAAAGTGGTAACGCTTCAATAATTGTAGGCACCCATGCTTTATTTCAACAGTCTGTAGAATTTAAAAAGATTGGTCTAATTATAATAGATGAGCAGCATAGGTTCGGGGTTGATCAAAGATTGAAGTTAAGGCTTAAGAGTAAAGACTTTTCTCCGCATCAGCTTGTTATTACAGCTACACCAATCCCTAGAACTCTGGCTATGGTTGCATATGCAGATCTAGATAGCTCAGTTATTGATGAATTGCCGAAAGGTAGAAAGCTTATAAGAACTACAGTTATGCCTGAGAAAAAAAGAGCCATGCTTATAGATAGAGCTCTGGTTCATTGTAAAAGTGGTAAGCAGGCTTATTGGGTATGCCCTCTTATTGAAGAATCAGAAGTAATATCATCTCAGGCCGCTAAGCAATTAATTAATGAATTAAGCAAAGCTATGCCATCAATAAATTTAGCCCTTCTTCATGGAAAAATGAAATCAGATGAAAAAGAGCAGGTAATGAAGCTCTTTAAAAGAAAAAAAATAGATTTATTGGTTTCTACAACTGTTATTGAGGTAGGTGTAGATGTCCCAAATGCTACACTAATGGTTATAGAAAATTCAGAAAGAATGGGTTTATCACAGCTTCATCAACTTAGAGGTAGAGTTGGAAGGGGCGATCAACAATCTGATTGTATCTTACTTTATAAACCGCCTCTAAATGAAATAGCTAGACATAGGTTGGGTGTAATAAGGGAAACTAATGATGGTTTTATCATTGCACAAAAAGATTTAGATTTAAGGGGCTCTGGAGAGTTTTTAGGTAAAAAACAGGCAGGACTAAATAGCTTAAAAATAGCTGATCTTTCAAGAGACTCTTATTTGCTTTCTGAGGTAATAGAATTATCAGATATAATTATCAGAGATCATACTAGTCTAATTAATCCTCTAGTTGAGCGTTGGTTTAAGGGAGCTAGCAATTACGCTAATGTGTAATATGATTAAAAAAATAAATATTTATATAGAATTAATGCGTTTAGATAAGCCAATAGGTATATATTTACTCCTATGGCCTACTTTATGGTCCTTATGGATAGCATCTGGAGGCAAACCAAATTGGAGCGTTGTATTAATTTTTGTTTTAGGCACTATTATTATGAGATCAGCTGGGTGCGTAATTAATGATTTAGCTGATATGAAAATTGATCCTTTTGTTGATAGAACCAAGAACAGACCTTTAGCTCAGGGGAATTTATCTAAAAATGAGGCATTATTGCTCTTTATTTTTCTTATTCTTATAGGATTTTGTCTTGTGCTTCTATTGAATATACTTTCATTATATATAGCGATATTTGGAGCTATAATTACTATTTTTTATCCATTCTCTAAAAGATTTTTTCCAGCTCCACAGTTGTTTTTGGGGGTTGCTTTCTCCTTAGGGGTTCCTATAGCTTTTGTGTCTCAAACTAATTCAATGCCATTAATTAGCTGGATAATTTTTCTTTGTACAATAGTTTGGATAATTTTTTATGATACTCAGTATGCTATGGCAGATAAAAAGTATGATCTTAAACTTAATATAGGCTCTACTGCAATTTTATTTGGAGATCATGAGAGGTTATTTATACTTATAATGCAGTTAATTTTTTTCGGCTTTCTAATAACAATTGGTATGGTACAGAGTTTTAATTTCCTATACTTCCTTTCTATTTTATTTTCTGGTTTTCTTCTTATTTATCAGGTATTTCTTATTAAAGATAGGGATCCAAAGAGATGCATAAAAGCTTTCAAAAATAATAATTTAGTTGGAGCTATTATTTTCGCTGGTATTATATCAAGCTACAGTTTTTAAATGGAAATTCTAATATGAGTGTTGAAAAATATGAAATTTCAGATAATTATCTTTCTTTAACAGGGGTAGTTATAGGTATTAATCAAAGACATGATTGGTCCAAAGAGGAATTAAAGGATTTATATAGATTGCCATTTAATGATTTATTATATGCAGCTCAATGGATTCATAGAAAATATTTTATACCTAACGAAATTCAAATGTCCACGCTCCTCTCAATCAAAACAGGTGCATGTCCCGAAGACTGCTCATATTGCCCACAAAGCGTTCGATTTAATACAGGGGTAGACCCCGAAGATCTTATGCCATTAGAAGCAGTAATTAGTGCAGCAAAAAAAGCAAAAAAAGCCGGAGCAACAAGATTTTGTATGGGTGCAGCATACCGCGGTCCAAAGGATAGGCAATTACAGAAAATTATTGCAATGATTAAAGCAGTTAAATCATTAGGTCTTGAAACATGTGCGACTTTAGGGTTATTAGATAAAAATCAGGCACTATTATTAAAAAGATCAGGCCTTGATTATTATAATCATAATCTAGACACATCTGAGAGTTTTTATAAGGAGGTAATTACAACAAGAAATTACTCGGATCGTTTAAAGACTCTTGAGTCAGTTAGAGAATCGGGCATGAAGGTTTGTTGCGGTGGTATTTTAGGTCTAGGTGAGGGTAGAGATGATAGGATTATGCTAATGCAGACACTAGCTAATATGCCTACTCAGCCGGAAAGTGTTCCTATAAATAATCTAGTAAGATCATCTGGTACACCGCTAGAAAATGCAGATCCTATAGATATGATTGAATTTGTAAGAACAATAGCTGTAGCGAGAATAATTATGCCTAAGTCTCATGTAAGACTTTCAGCTGGTAGATCAGATTTCTCTGATGAGATGCAAGCCCTTTGTTTTATGGCAGGGGCAAATTCTATTTTTTATGGAGATAAATTATTAACAACTAAAAATCCAGATTATAACGAAGATTTAGCTCTTTTATCCAAATTAGGATTAAAGGCAGAAGATAGACATGTTAAATGAATACTTGAGAAAAAATTTAATTGATTAAGAAAGATACTTATATTGGATTTCCAAATAGATCATTAATCGTTCGTAACTTCGATAGATCAGCAAATCTATTTAATAATTCAGATATTGTCCATAGCGAGATCAGAGATCGTTTGATTGATAAATTGAAATTTTTTAATTTAGATCCAAAGATGATATTAGATCTAGGTTCTGCTACCGGAAAATGTTCACTCAAGCTAAATAAATTATTTCCAACTAGTAAGGTTATTTCTATGGATAATAGCCTAGAGATGAATAGAGTTGCTAGTAAGAATTGTTTTAAAAATTCTAATGTCACTATTTTATCTGGTGATGCTGAAATGATTCCTTTAATGAACTCTAGCGTTGATCTAGTATTTTCTAATCTATTATTACCTTGGTGTGATACAGGTATTATTTTTAGTGAAGTTTCAAGAATTTTAAAAAATGATGGGTTATTTATTTTTTCAAGTGTTGGCCCAGATACATTATCTGAGCTAAGAAAAGCATGGGCAACCGTAGATAGCTTAGTTCATGTCCATGGTTTTTTAGATATGCATGATTTAGGCGATATGCTTATAAAGGCTAATTTATTGGATCCTGTCTTAGATATTAATAGGCTCTCTATTACATACAATAATTTGGCAAGCTTAATTTCTGATATAAGGAGCTGTGGCGCAAGTAACATAGCTCAAGGGAGGAGGACTTCATTGACAGGAAAGGAAAAGTGGAATGCCTTTTGTAGAAATATTGAGCTAGAGAATAATGGATCTGGCTTTAATGTAACTATTGAGGCTATTTTTGGCCATGCTTGGCATAGTAAAAAAACAGCTTCTAATGAACCGAGCTCTAAATTGATTTCTTTAGAAGGAATTAGAAATTACGAAGCTAGAAACAAAAAAAAATAGATATATAATCCTTCTTATACTTTTCGAAGATGTAACTAAGTTTTGGTATAATTAGAGTTAGTAGTTATTTAGTATTTTCTGGAGTTTTTTAATTGGATGCTCTTTTTGTTAGATTGTCTAGGTTAGGCACCGTTCTTGCTTTTTTTGTTATTTTTATAGGAGCTTGGGTAAGATTAACAGATGCTGGTCTCGGGTGCCCTGATTGGCCTGGCTGTTATGGGAGTTTATTGGTTCCAAACACTGCTGAGGAAGTAATATCTTTTTCTGAAATTTATCCAGATAGACCATTCGACTCAGGGAAAGCATGGAGAGAAATGATTCATAGATATCTAGCCACTTTACTGGGGCTATTATGTTTATCTTTGTCTATTATAGCTTTTTTAAATCGCCGCTCACCAAATCAGAATGTGCTATTGGCCTTTCTTTTATTAGTAACAGTTATTTTTCAGGGATTGCTTGGAATGTGGACTGTGACTCTTTTGCTTAAGCCAGTAATAGTTATGGCTCATTTGATTGGAGGTTTGACAACTCTTGGAATTTTGTCATGGCTATCAAGATGGAAAGCTCCGCACCTTAAAGCTTCAGATTCAATTAAGAGAATTGCTTTTATATCCTTGCTTGTTCTTATAGTACAAATCTCTCTTGGAGGATGGACTAGCTCAAATTATGCAGCATTATCCTGCCCTGATTTTCCAAAATGCCAAGCAAGTTGGTGGCCTCCGGTTATGGATTTCCAAGAGGGCTTTATATTATGGAGAGGCATAGGCATTGATTATGAAGGGGGTATTCTTGAGCATCCTGCTAGAGTTGCTATCCATTTTTCTCATAGGCTAGGAGCTATTTTTTCCTCATTAATCATAGGGTTATTGGCATTTAGATTATTGAAGCTGCCTACAACTAGATTAGATGGTATATTTGTTTTAACTGCTCTTGTGGCACAATTGTCTCTTGGAGTCAGTATAGTGGCTTTCGGTATACCCTTATTTATTGCTGTAGCTCATAATGCTATAGCTGCTTTATTATTGTTAACGGTATTAAATGCAAATCAAAGACTCAATAAATTTTAATTCATCTTTAGCTAGTTTTGTTGAATTAACAAAACTAAAGGTAGTACTGTTATTAGTATTTACTGCAATTGTTGGTATGTTATTAGCTTCAGATAGTTATTTACAGTTGCGAGTCTTATTATACGGTAGTTTAGGTATAGGTTTAACTGCAGCTTCAGGTGCTGTTATAAATCATATTTTTGATGTAAGGATTGATTCAAAAATGTCTAGAACTAGTAATAGACCTTTACCAACTGGAAAGATTAGTGAGAAGAAAGCTTTAATATTTGCATTTTTTCTGGGTTCTATAGGTTTAACTACCCTAATTTTATTTATTAATTTATTAACAGCTGCTCTAACCTTTTTATCATTAATTGGTTATGCTGTTGTCTATACTATTTACTTAAAGAGGTCTACTTCACAGAATATAGTTATAGGGGGTGCAGCTGGAGCAACCCCTCCAGTTTTAGGCTGGGCTGCTGTAAATAATGAGGTAAGCTTATTCTCTTTAATTTTATTTTTAATTATATTTATATGGACACCTCCCCACTTCTGGTCTCTAGCAATAGCAAGGAAAGATGACTATGAGAAAGCTAACATTCCTATGCTTCCTGTAACACACGGTATAGATGTAACTAAAATCTATATTATTATTTATACAATTTTATTGTTTATTATTACTTTATTGCCATATATTTTAAACATGGCAGGAGATCTTTATTTAGCAGGAAGTATTTTATTAGGATTAGGCTTTATGTTTTATGTTGTCAAACTAAAATACAATAATGGCTTAGCTATGGAAGTTTTTATTTACTCAATAAATTATTTAATAGCATTATTCTGTTTCTTATTAGCTGATCATTACATTTTATTAATCGCGCCTTATTGATTTAGATACAAGGCCATATGGATTCTCAAACAGTAATTTCAAGCTTAAATGATCAGCAGAAAGAGGCTGTATCCACTAATTCTATTTATACTTTAGTGCTTGCTGGTGCTGGCAGTGGTAAAACGAGAGTTCTAGTTCATAGAGTAGCTTGGTTGATAGCAATAGATAAAGTTCCGCTTCAGAATATTTTTGTTGTTACGTTTACTAATAAGGCAGCAACAGAAATGAGAAAAAGAATTGAGGATATACTTAATTATCCTACTAAAAGCTTTTGGATAGGTACATTCCACGGATTAGCACATAAGTTCTTAAGAATTCACTGGGAGGAAGCAGGCTTAGATAAAAATTTTCAAATTATTGATTCTTTAGATCAGATTAGAATGATCAAGAAGATGCTTAAAACTTTAAATAAAAGTGAGAGTGATTTTTCTCCAAAAGATATTCAGTTATTTATAAATAAAAATAAAGATGCTGGCTTAAGGCCTAATAAATTATTAGATGGCAGAATAGAGGAAGACTCTGAAATTATAGAATTATATAGATATTATGATGATTTATGTAAATCATCATCTGTAGTGGATTTTTCTGAACTTATTTTAAGAGTGATTGAAACACTGAGAAATAATAAGGATTTGTTAGAGAGATACCAGAATAAATTTAACCATTTACTTATAGATGAGTTTCAAGATACTAATACTATTCAATACAATCTTCTTAAGTTATTAGCAGGTAATCATAATAGTATTTTTGCTGTAGGTGATGATGATCAATCCATTTATAAATGGAGAGGAGCAAAAGTAGAAAATATGCAATCTTTCGAGGAAAGCTTTGATTCTACAAAAATAATTAGACTAGAAAAAAATTATAGATCTACTAAAAATATCTTATCAGCAGCTAATTCAATCATTTCTCGTAATTCTTCAAGATTAGGAAAAAATTTATGGACAGATTCTCATAAGGGAGATTTGCTAAGTTTATATAGAGCAAGTGATGAAAGAGATGAAGCAGATTTTGTTATCAGTAAAATTAATGATTATTTTAATCAAGGAAACTTGAGGTCAGAGGTAGCGATATTATATAGATCTAATGCCCAGTCCAGAGTTTTTGAAGAGTATCTATTAAAATATAAAATTCCTTATAAGGTATATGGAGGACTACGTTTTTTTGAAAGGGCTGAAATAAAAGATGCATTAGCTTACTTAAGGCTTATTTCTAATCGAAACGAAGATAATTCCTTTGAAAGGATTGTAAATATCCCCGTTAGAGGAATAGGCATGAAAACAATTGAGCATATAAGGAATGTGTCTAATAAAAATAATATAAGTCTTTGGGAGAGTTCAAAAAAAATTATTGAAGGTAATATGCTTTCTAAGAGAGCTAATAATGCACTTTATTCATTTGTAAATTTAATTGATAAGATTGATTCTTTAACAAAGGGATCTGCCTTATCTGAGATTGTAAGAGAAGTTATACAGTCTAGTGGTCTAATTGAGCATTATGGGAGGGATGGACAGCTAAATGGTGAAGCAAAAGTAGAAAATTTAGGAGAGCTTGTTAGCGCGTCTGAAGGTATTATTACCTCAGAAGATATTAGTTTATCTCCATTAGATGATTTTTTATCGTATGCTGTTTTAGAGTCAGGATCTAGTCAGTCAAGCTCAGAAGAAGATAGCATTCAGCTTATGACTCTCCATTCTGCTAAAGGATTAGAGTTTCCAGTTATATTTTTATGTGGTTTGGAAGAGGGTTTATTTCCTCACCAAAGATCAATAAATAATCAATCAGAGTTGGAAGAAGAGCGAAGACTTTGTTATGTTGGTATTACTAGAGCAAAAAAAACAATATACTTAACTTATGCTTTACGGCGAAGAATATATGGAATAGATCATTTTGGTTCTCCATCACGGTTTATTGGCGAGATACCTCTAGATCTTATTGAAGAGCTAAATTCTCTAGAGCTAAGTCTGAGCTCTAGCACTCATAGTGGTAATGAATATGAAAATAACAAACCTATGCAACTTGGTCAAAGGGTTATACATAATCAGTTTGGAGAAGGAGTAATTTTAGCCTACGAAGGTAATGGTCCGCAGGCAAGAATCCAAGTAAATTTTTATGATGAAGGCTGTAAGTGGTTAGTTTTAGAATATGCAAAACTTAAATTTATATAGGTATTGAATAAATATGAATATTCTTATTTTAGGTGCAGGTCAAGTAGGCAGTACTGCTGCCTATAGTCTTGCTAGAGAAGAGTCAAACGAAGTAACCATTGTAGATTCTAATTTTAACGCTTTAAGAGATCTTCAGGATAGATTAGATGTTAGGACAATTACAGGTCATGGCGCTCATCCAGAAGTGCTAAAAAAAGCTGGTGCTAAAGAAGCTGATATATTAATAGCTTTAACAGATAGCGATGAAGTCAATATAGTTGCTTGTGAAGTAGCGAGTAAATTATTTGATATACCAACTAGGATAGCGAGAATTAGAGCAGCTGAATATATTAATCATAATGAATTATTTGTGAAAGATGCTATTGCTGTAGATGTTCCTATAAGTCCAGAGGAGCTAGTTACCAATCACATAACTGAATTATTGAGATTCCCTGGAGCACTCCAAGTTTTAGAATTCGCTAATGGAAAAGTCAGGTTAGTAGCGGCTTTGGCAAGAAAAGGTGGCGCATTAATAGGACACCCTTTAAAAGATATGGCTGAGCTTATTCCTAATATTGATTATAGAGTAGCTGCAATTTATAGAGGAGGCGAAGGCATTATTCCTGATGGCAATACATTAATTAAAGAAGGCGATGAAGTTTTTTTTATTGCTGCCAGAAAGCATATAAGAACTGTATTAAAGCAGATGAGAAAGCTAGATAGTCCGATCAGAAAAGTAGTCATAGCTGGTGGGGGAAATATTGGTATAAGGTTAGCTCAAGCATTAGAGTCAAAGAATGAAGTTAAATTAATAGAAAGAGATCCTGATCAAGCTAAAATTGTTTCTGAAAAATTAAATGAGGCTATAGTATTAAATGGAGATGCAGCTGACGAAGAGTTATTACTTGAAGAAAATATAGATAGGGCAGATATTTTTGTATCAGTTACTGATTCAGAGGAAGCTAATATCTTATCAGCAATGTTAGCAAAGAGATTAGGTGCAAGAAAGGTTATGGCTTTAATTAATAGACCTGCTTATAGTGATCTTTTAGAGGCAGGAACTATTGACATAGCTATTTCTCCCTCACAAATAACCTTAGGTACTCTCTTGGCCCATATAAGAAGGGGAGATGTAGTAAAAGTGCATGCCCTTAGACGAGGGGCAGCAGAAGCCATTGAAGCGATTGCACATGGAGATTCTAGCAATTCCTATGTTATTGGGAAATCACTAGAAGAAATAAGTCTTCCAAAAGGAGTTACTATTGGTTCTATTGTTCGTGGCGATAAAGTTTTGATGGCACATCACGATATAATAATTGAACCCGATGATCATATTATTCTTTTTATGACAGAAAAAGATAATATGCAAGAGGTTGAAAAAATATTTGAAGTAGAGCCAGTCTCTTCATAGTTCCATGCCTGTCCATCTACTAGCTATTCAAAGAGTTCTTGGTTTTCTGCTAATGCTTTTTAGTACAGCAATGCTTTTTCCAATTTTAGTTTCTATACTTTACAGTGATAATTTATGGCCTTTATTTTTAAATTCTTTCCTTGTTATTTTATTTGTAGGATTAATTATTTGGTATCCAGTAAGAGGAGAGGAGAGAGAACTTCGCCTGAGAGATGGCTTTCTTGTGGTAGCTTTATTTTGGGCAGTTCTTAGTCTTTTTGGCGCGCTACCTTTTTTATTCTCTGATAGTTTAGGCATGAATTTTACTGATGCTGTCTTTGAGTCCGTTTCTGGACTTACTACAACAGGCGCATCAGTTTTAGTTGGACTAGATATTTTACCAAAGTCTATTTTGTTTTATAGGCAACAATTACAATGGTTAGGAGGTTTGGGAATAATTGTTCTTGCAGTGGCTGTTCTTCCCATGCTGGGTGTTGGCGGAATGCAACTATATAAAGCTGAGACTCCTGGTCCTGTCAAAGATTCTAAATTAACTCCTAGAATTACCGAAACAGCAAAAGCATTATGGTATGTCTATTTAGGTATTACTATTATCTGCTGTATTTCATTTAAATTAGCTGGTATGAATTTTTTTGATGCTTTATGCCATGCATTTAGTACAGTAGCAATTGGAGGTTTTTCCACACATGATGAGAGCATAGGTTATTTTGATAGTAAAAGTATTGAAATAATAACTATTTTATTTATGTTTATATCTGCCGCAAACTTCTCTCTTCATTTTTTAGCTTGGAGACAAAGAAGTTTTAGTAGTTATATTATTGATCCAGAATTTAGAGCTTATATGAAGATAGTAATTTCTTTAATTATAATATCTATCTTCTATTTATATTTAACAGGATATTATTCTTCGGTAGGTGAAACTTTATCAAAAGGATTATTCCAAGTTGTTTCAATTGCTACTACAACTGGATTTACCACAGATGATTTTTCTAAATGGCCTGGCGCCCTCCCTGTTATTCTAATTTTTTCTAGTTTTGTAGGGGGTTGTGCTGGATCCACTGCAGGAGGTATGAAAGTAATTAGATGGCTTGTTATGTATAAGCAAGGAATAAGGGAAGTGCTAAGGTTGGTTCACCCTAGTGCTACTATTACCATTAAGCTAGGAGACAAAGGTATTGATAGCAGAGTTTTAGCTTCTATTTGGGGTTTTTTTACAGCTTATGTTGTTGTTTTTAGTATACTTATGTTAGTGCTTTTAGCAGATGGTACAGACCAAGCGACGGCTTTTTCTGCCATAGCAGCAACTCTAAATAATTTAGGCCCAGGATTAGCTGGTGTTTCTGATGGATTTATGAGTTTAGGAATAGTAAGTAAGTGGGCTGCAATATTTGCAATGCTATTAGGACGCTTGGAAATTTTTACTTTGCTAGTATTAATTACACCAACTTTTTGGAGGAGCTAGAATTGGAGATGCTTGAGACGCTTGAGTCTCTTCTAGATGATGGAAGGGATAGTTCAGTCTTAAGACTTGGTATAGCATCTTCATATCTTAAAAAAGATAATTTTAAGGCAGCTTTTACGCATCTTCAAATGGCTATTCAGTTAGATCCAAATTATTCAGTAGCCTGGAAGTTATTAGGAAACACTCAGACTAAATTAGGTTTGCTAGATGATGCAAGGAAAACATATAGTAATGGTATTAAAGTCGCTAAAAATACTGGTGATATTCAGTCAGCAAAAGAGATGTTAGTTTTTCTAAAACGAATAGAAAAAAATATAAGATAATCAAATGTTTATTGAAAAAATAAAACACTTCCTTAATGCATTTATAGAATTTTTAGGCCGGTCTATTGCATGGCTAACATTATTTATGGTTTTAGTGACATTTATAATTGTAGTACTTAGGTATATTTTTGATATAGGCTCGATAGCTTTACAGGAGAGTGTTGTATGGATGCATGCAGCTGTTTTTATGCTCGGAGCTTCTTATACTTTAAAGCATGATGAACATGTTAGGGTAGACATTTTTTATAGAGAAATGAATGCAGTAAAAAAAGCTATAGTTGATTTGCTTGGCACGCTATTTTTTTTAATTCCTTTCTCGGTGTTTATTTTATTATCTAGTTGGGATTATGTTTTAACTTCATGGAGCATAAAAGAGGCATCAAGGGAAGTTGGTGGGTTGCCATATCCTTTTTATTCTATACTAAAAAGCTTTATACCAATGATGGCTATTACTCTTATCTTTCAAGCAGTTGCAAATCTAATTAAAGGCACCATATTTTTAATTAATAATATAGAAAAGGAAAAATAATAATCATGGAATGGATTTCTCTGCTAATGTTTTTTTCTGTAGTCTGTATTCTTTTAGCAGGCTACCCAGTAGCTTTTTCTTTAGCTGGGGTTTCCCTATTATTTTCTCTTTTTGGTATTTTTTTTGGTATTTTTGATAGTTCATTTTTAGGTACCATGCCAAATAGAATTTTCGGAATAATGAGTAATGAAACCTTAATGGCTGTTCCTTTGTTTGTTTTTATGGGCGTAACAATGGAACGAGCTAAGATTGCTGAAAGTTTATTAGTAAATTTAAGTGCTCTTTTTGGACAGATGAAGGGAGGATTGGGAATATCTGTAACTTTGGTAGGTATGTTATTAGCTGCTAGTACAGGAATAGTAGGAGCTACTGTAGTGACGATGGGTCTACTTTCTTTACCTACAATGCTAAAAAGAGGATATAGCTCTGAGATAGCTTCAGGAATTATTTGTTCCTCAGGTACACTCGGCCAAATTATTCCCCCATCAATAATTCTAGTTTTATTAGGTGATGTTCTTTCCTCAGCTTATAGCCAGGCGCAACTCTCACAGAATATTTTTTCACCTGATACTGTATCAGTTGGCGATCTTTTTGTAGGAGCTTTGATACCAGGCCTAGGATTAGTTTTTCTATATATTTGCTATATATTAGTTATATCTTATTTAAAGCCTGAGCATGTGCCATCTAATGATATATATAGCGAAGATAAGATTAATATTTATGATTTGCTATCAGCATTACTACCACCTTTATTATTAATATTAGCAGTACTAGGTTCAATTATTTTTGGATTAGCTACGCCAACAGAAGCTGCTGGTGTAGGAGCATTTGGAGCATTATTTTTATCTATATTAGTGAAAGCATTTTCTTTTAGTAAATTAATAGAAGTAATTCGAAGTACGCTAAAGATTAGTAGTATGGTTTTTTTAATACTTATAGGAGCATCTCTTTTTTCATTAGTGTTCAGGGGATATGGAGGAGATGGTTTAGTTCATAATCTTTTAGTTAGCATACCAGGCGGAGTTTTTGGCGTTATGTTAGTAGTAATGATTTTAATGTTCCTACTTGGTTTTATTCTTGATTTTATTGAAATTACATTTGTAGTTGTTCCAATTATTGGTCCTATACTACTAACAATGGGCGTTGACCCAGTATGGCTTGGCGTTATGATAGCGATAAATCTGCAGACTTCATTTCTCACACCACCATTTGGATTTGCTTTATTCTATTTAAGGGGGGTTGCGCCTGAAAGCGTTGAAACCTCATCTATATATAGAGGTGTAATACCATTTGTTATAATTCAGATATTAGCACTAATTATTTTGTCACTTTTTCCACAGTTAGCAACGTGGCTTCCCTCAGTGGTTTATGGGTAATAAAGAAAATTATATTTTATAATTATTTTATTATTCTTATCTCGAAGATAAAAGGCCAATTTTTACCAGTAACAAATAATTGATCTGTTTCTACATTATAAGCTATTCCATTAAGCACATCTTCGGGCGATCTTTTTGATTTAGGATATAGATTTTCTAAATTTATCCATCCAATGATATATCCTGTAGATGGAGATATTCTTGCAATTTTATCTATATACCAGATATTAGCCCAGATTTCGTTATTGATATACTCCAGCTCATTTATTCCTTCTACATACCCTTGATGATCTTTTACTTCTATTTCTCTGATTTTATGGTATGTCTCTGAGTCATAAAAACTTATGTTAGAAGAGCCATTACTCATTATTAATTCATTATTATGACTGGTAATTCCCCATCCTTCACCCTCATAATTAAAGGTATTTAATTGCTCAAAAGTAGTAGGGTTATATATAAAGCCCTTATTACCCTTCCAGGTAAGTTGAAATAAATTATCATTTAGTACCGTGATGCCTTCTCCAAAGAATGATCTATCAAGTGACATAAATTTAGTTATTTTTCCAGAATTAATCTCAATTTTTCTTATGGAGGATTGACCATACTGACCTGTACTTTCATAAAAATAATTATTATAAACAACAAGACCTTGTGTAAATGCAGAATTATCATGTGGAATAGTTCGAATAATTTCTGCGCTCCAGTCTTCTATAGGATTATTAGAATGTTGAGAAATTGATATTGAACTAAAAAGTAAAGTTAATAAAAATTGTATAATAATATGATATTTTTTTATCTTTCTCATAATATTTTCAATCCAATCTAGATATTTATAAATTTTACACTATCATTTTTTTAAAAAATATTATAATTTATTAAATATATATCTATTAAGGAGATGCTAGTGGCAACTAGAAGACAAGTATTGAAATATGGAGCTTTATCAAGTCTTTCATATTTATTACCAAATTTAATTAAAGCTCAAAATGAACCCTTAATTACAAGAATAATTCCTTCTTCAGGCGAATCTATTCCAGTTATAGGTCTCGGTAGTTCAGCAACCTTTTCATCTATGGCGCGTTCTGAGGACTTTGATACAGTAAGATCAGTAATGAAATCGCTATTAGATAATGGTGGTACGGTATTTGATACAGCACCAAGTTATGCTGCAGGTGCTTCAGAGGAAGTTGCAGGCCATATTGTTAATGAGCTTGATGCTCTCGAAAAAGTCTTTTGGGCTACAAAGGTAAATGTTCAACCAAGAGGAAGCTCTAGTCCAGTAGATCCGGAAAAAGTAAGGGAGCAAATCGAACGATCCTTTAATGCAATTGGTAAAACACCTATCGATCTAATTCAAGTTCATAATCTTGCAGATGTTCCAACACAATTAGGTATTCTAAAGGAAATGAAATCGGAGGGAAGAGTAAAATATATCGGTGTTACTACTACTGCATCAAGAAGGTACCAGGAAGCTATAGATATTATGAAAAATAATCAAATTGATTTTATAGGTATTGATTATGCAATAGATGATAGAGATGCCGCTGAGTCACTTATTCCTGCTGCTCAAGATTATGGTGTTGCCGTTATGGTTTATCTTCCTTTTGGTCGTTCAAGGCTTTGGTCTAGGGTTAGAGGTCAAACTTTGCCAGAGTGGAGTAAAGAATTTCACGCAAATACCTGGGCTCAATTTTTTTTAAAGTACCTAGTTGCTAATCCTGCAGTAACCGTTATTACTCCAAGCACTAGTAAGCCAACAAATATGGTAGATAATCTTGGAGCTGGTAGAGGAGTTATTCCTGATAAGGCGATGCTTAATAGAATGGAAGAGGTAATAGATAAGCTTCCTTCGGCGTGATGATTGATAGATTGTTAAAAAAACTCTGAATAGTTGGTTTTTTTTGTTAGGATTTCTAATTACATAATAAATATAAGTCATAGGAGGCTTATGATGCGAAGAATTTATTTTTTCTTTTTACTTATATCATCTTTATTTTTTTTAGGCTGTTCTCCTGAAGGAGAAGATCTACAGTCTGAAAATACAAATAATTTAGCAGTCCCTTCTACTACAACACAAGCATCTTTGTTGAGTGATTCCGGATGGGTTATTTTATTTGATGGCCATGATTTATCTAGTTTTAATGAAATTGGCGAAGGTAACTGGACTATAGTTGATAGCTATGTTGAGTCTTCTAATGCTTCTGGCAGTCATCTTGTTTCAAAGGGTCAATATACAGATTTTAGACTTAAAGTAGATTTCTGGAATAGCGTTGGATCAAATAGCGGAGTTTTCATTAGGTGTGATAGCGAAGAAAGCGCAAGCCCTGATACTTGTTACGAGATTAATATTTATGATCTAAACGATAATCCAGATAATAGAACTGGGGCCATCATGAGACATTCTCCACCATTAATAACGACAGAGACTGAAGGTAATTGGAATACTTATGATATTGTAGCCCAAGGATCAAAGATAATAGTGATGTTGAATGGAAATATAACAGCTGAAATAGAGGATGATACTCACCCAGATGGGCCATTTACATTACAAAGTAATGGTGGGACTATTAGATTTGGCACAATACAAATTAAACCCTTATAGATTTGATTATAATAATTTCGGTTTTCTTTATAGGAATTAAATAAGTTAGTTATTTTTTATCATTCTTGTTCGGAATGAACCATGCAATTATTCCCATTACAAGAAGTACAATTACAACACTGACAAGCGGCATGGCTGGTAGCCATAGGGGAATATCTTCCATATGATTGAATGGTCCAATAAATTGAGCAATAAAAGCTCCAATACCTAGACCTACCAGTATTCCAAAAGCAAATTTAGTTTGATAGTGCCAGGCTAATCCCCATAACACTAAAGAAATAAAGAAGATTGATAAGCTAATTATCATAATATTTCAATCCTAATTAATGATGTTCTATGAATTCAGTGGTATCTTCACCAAAATAAATTAATCGAGTGATCTCTGTATAGTCCCCTTCTATAGCCATTAGTGCAATTAAGACTAGTAAAACGATCGGTGGACCAAGTATTGCCACAGCAAAAGCTAGCCTTTCCCAAACCATATGCATAAAGATAGCTATAATTAAACCAGCTTTAAGAAACATAAAAATAAGTATCAGGGTCCATCTGAGGTATCCTTCAAAGCCTATATAGTCAACCGCGTAAGATAATGCACTGATTACAAATAGTAGTCCCCATACCCAGAAATATATTGATAGTGGATGTTGCTGCCCTTCTTGTCCTGCCATGATTATTCCCTTACCAAAGATAGAAAAAAGCGAAAATAAATACCCAGACAAGATCAACAAAGTGCCAATAGAGTCCTGTTATCTCAACAATTTCATAGCCACGTTTTTCATAGTCGCCTCTTAGCACTTTCATTGCTACAACCACCAGATAGATGACCCCTATAGAGACATGCATACCATGAAACCCAGTTATCATAAAAAATATTGCTCCGAATTGAGGAGCTCCGAAGGGGTTACTCCAAGGCCTAACTCCTTCATCAATAATTAGTTTTGTCCACTCAAAAGCTTGCATACCAACAAACATTGCTCCAAATGCAGCTGTAATTAGCATTAGAGATGCAGTTTTTGCTCGATCTTTTCTGTAACCCATATTAACAGCCATGGCCATAGTTCCACTACTAGTTATCAAGATGAATGTCATAATTGCTATTAAAATTAAAGGAATAGGATCTCCGCCAAAAGATAATGCAAAGACTTCACTAGGGTTGGGCCACTGAACTCTTGTAGAGGCTCTAACATTTAGATATCCAGTTAAAAAGCATGTAAAAATAAAAGTATCACTTAAAAGAAAAATCCACATCATTGCTTTGCCCCATGGTACATGGAAGGCCTGTTTATCTGCTGACCAGTCTTTAACTAGACCTTTAATGCCTGGAGCTACTTCTGAATTTATTGCTGATTCTTGAGACATTCTTTAAATTCCTTTATGTTGAGGCTAAGAGATAAAATAAAACTAGCCATAAGAGTAGAAGGTAATGCCAGTAGAAGGAGCAAAGCTCGATACTTAATCGAATATTAGAGACTTCACTTAAGTTACTATATTCCAAACCTTTCCATACCTTTGATGCTGTTTTTATCCAAACGAACAGGCCGCCTAAAATGTGTAATCCATGCAAACCAGTAATAAGATAAAAGAAGGTATTAGCTGGATTAATTGAAAAAAAGAAGCCAGATGAGTATGCTGTTTTCCATGCTAAGATTTGTCCTATAACAAAAAATATTGTAAAAACTCCTCCTAAATATAAACTTATTTTCATAGATTTTTGTTTATTATTCTTAATTAGATTTCTAGATAGCTGGTAACAGATACTAGCGAGCACAAGAAAAAAGGTATTGACCCATAAAATTATTGGATCTGGTAATGGCCTCCAATCAGGATATCCTGATCTTTCTGCATACATGATAAGAAATAGTGAAAATAGACTTGTTACCACTGCTAAAAACACCCAAAGACCAACTCTTTCAGCAGGAATAGAAGTAATGGCACTTTCATGCTCTATAACGCCTTCTGTGGACCAAGGCTTAACCTTTAGTTTTCTAATAATAAAAAACCATAAAATTATTGCAGCGATTAAGGCTATAAATAAAGCAGTTATGTTCACTTATTTATTTCCTTTATGGTCTCTTCCAACTGGAACTCCTTCAGAAGCTGGTTCATTTTGTGGCGTAAAATCTTTCTTAGCTCCAGGAACACTAAAATCATATGCCCATCTATGAACTTCTGGCAATTTATCACCCCAGTTTCCATGAACAGCAGGCGTTTGAGGTGTTTGCCACTCTAATGTTGTCCCTCCCCAAGGATTACCCGGAGCTTTTTCACCTTTTTTAAGGCTCCATACCATATTAAAAATAAAAATTAATTGAGTAAAAGCTACAACGATTGCCGCAATTGTCATTGCTGCATTTTGTGTTTGAACTGATTCAGATATAAAGTCAGTAACTCCATTTGCGTAATATCTTCTTGGTACACCTAAAAACCCTATGTAGTGCATTGGAAGATAGATAGCATAGGTTCCTAATAGTGTGAACCAGAAATGAATTTTACCTAGAGTTTCATTAAACATTCTCCCCGATATTTTTGGATACCAGTGGTAAATTGCTGCAAACAGTACTAATACAGGTGATACTCCCATAACCATATGGAAATGCCCAACTACAAAATAGGTGTCTGATAGTGGCAGGTCTATCGTAACATTACCAAGAAACAATCCCGTAAGACCACCATGAGTAAAGGTAAAAATAAATCCAATAGCAAAAAGCATTGGGACGGTTAATCTTAAATCACCGCGCCAAAGAGTTAGTACCCAGTTATAAACTTTGAGTGCAGTAGGAACCGCAATAATTAATGTAGTTGTTGCAAAGAAGAAGCCAAAATAAGGATTCATTCCACTTACATACATATGATGAGCCCAAACAACAAAACTTAGAGCGCCGATTCCAACAATTGCCCATACCATCATTCTGTAGCCAAATATATTTTTTCTTGCGTGAGTAGCAAGGACATCTGACACCATTCCAAATGCTGGAAGAGCTACAATGTAAACTTCTGGATGGCCAAAAAACCAAAATAAATGTTGGAAAAGTATTGGGCTACCTCCTGAAAATTCAGAAGTTTCACCCAGTGAGAGCATGGCAGGCATAAAAAAACTAGTTCCAACAACTCTATCTAAAAGCATCATTATTGCAGCCACTAGAAGAGCTGGAAATGCTAATAATCCTAGAATAGTTGCCACAAAAATACCCCAAATAGATAGAGGCATCCTCATTAAGGTCATGCCATTAGTTCTTGCTTGCAAGACAGTAGTGACATAATTAAGGCCTCCCATTGTAAAGGCAACAATAAATAAAGCGAGTGAGGCAAGCATAAATACAATACCTCCACCATCCCCTGGAGTACCTTCAGATATTGCCTGTGGTGGGTACAGTGTCCAACCAGCTCCCGTTGGTCCATCTGGAATAAAGAAGCTAATTAAAAGAACTATTACAGATAATAGATATACCCAGAAACTTAACATATTCATGTATGGGAAGACCATATCTCTAGCACCAAGCTGGAGCGGAATGAGGTAGTTACCAAAACCCCCTAAGAAAAGTGCGGTTAATAGGTATATAACCATAATCATTCCGTGCATAGTTACATATTGATAATATTCCTCAGGGGTAATAAATGTAGCCCATTCTGGAAAACCAAGTTGGAGTCTCATCATTACAGATAAACCCATGGCTATAAGACCAACAAAGATGGCCACTAGAGCATATTGAATTGCTATAACTTTATGATCTTGACTCCATATATATTTCGAAATAAATGATTGAGGGTCATGCAAATGCTGTTCGTGATCGCTATCAGCTATTGATACATATGCCATTAGGCTTCTCCTGATACTTCCTAAAATTATAGTGTGTTTATATAAGCAATAACGTCATTTATTGCTTGCTCATCTGGTAGTATGTCTACCATCATATTCATTTGGTAACCATAGGGATCTCCCGGATGATTACCTCTAATACCATCTTTGTAATTCTGTAATTGTCTGGCTAAGTACCAGTCTGTCATACCTGCTAAAGGTGGAGCATTCATAGACCAAATCCCTTTTCCATCTGCTCCATGACAGGCAGAGCATGTGGAATATATGTATCTTCCTGTAGATATATTTCCAGTTATAGTTTTTTCTGCTGGATTTGAAGGAAGGCTCTCTATATATGCTACTACATTTTCAATAGATGCTTGATCAGGTAATGTAACCATTAATGGTGTCATAGTTGATCCATAAATATCACCTGCAGCTGTTCCTCTAATACCCTCTTTCCAGTAGTTTAATTGCCTTTTTAAATATAGAGGTTCTTGCCCAGCTAGTTTTGGTGCATTTAACGCTTGCATACCTTCACCATTTTGACCATGACATGCCGCACAAATTGCAAAATTAGCTTTACCTAGGCTAGGATCACCTTCTGGTATATTTTGTAAATCAGCAAAAGTTACTTGATCATTTAGCCATTTTTGATAATTAAGTTGATTATCTACTATAACTTTTCCTCTCATTGCATGATGCGATATACCACACAACTCTTCACAAAGAATATCGTAACTTCCTTCTTTAGTTGGAGTAAACCAGGCATAAGTAATCATTCCCGGTACTAAGTCCATTTTTATTCTAAATTGAGGTACTGCAAAATCATGCAATACATCTTTAGATCTAAGCAGTACTTTGGTTGGCTGATTCAAGGGGAGATGGAGGGTTGAAGAGTCTCCAATCAGGACATCATCTTGTCCAGTTGGATCTTCTGGATCAATACCAAATGGATTATCTTTTGACATATGGATAATATCTACATTACCCAGTTGACCATCATTTCCAGGTAGCCTGAAGCTCCAATGCCATTGTTGACCAACCACTTCTACTTCAATTGCATTTTCTGGTGGATTTACAAAATCATTCCAAACAATAAGCCCTGGCGCCAACATCGCAGCTACTCCAATGCTAGTGATAATTGTTAGCCAAGTTTCAAGCTTAGCATTTTCTGGCTCATAATCTGCTTTTTGTTTACTTCCTTTTTTGTGCCTAAATTTGATTATGCAATAAGCCGTGAATAAATTAACTAAAACAAAAACTATTCCTGTTATTACAAAAGTAATATCAATAGTCGTATCAATCATTCCCCAGTTAGAAGCTATTGGTGTTAAATACCAAGGGCTAACAAAATGGAAGACTATTGAGCCAACGACTAGAAATATAAGAGCTATAGCTATTGCCATAATGTTGTTATCCTAAATTTTTTTATTCAATTACAAATTTGCCATTCATTAATACATAGTGACCTGGAAATGAGCAAAAAAATGTATAATCATCACCAGGAGTTAAATTATTTATGTTAAATGAAACTGATACTTCTTCTCCTCCTCCAATCATTCCGGTAGTTGCAGCAATTATTCTTTCATCATCTACTACTAAATATTCTGGAGGGCCTGCAGCTTGACCCCCTGAAGCAACTTGCATGAAGTCTGCGGTACTTGTTAAAACCCAATTATGACCCATGACATTTGAAGGTAAGGCACCTACATGTTTTAGGGTGATTGTAATATTTTCACATGACGAGCTAACAATTATTTCTGATAGATTGAATTGAAGTAAATCATTACCTTCTATTGTTTGATTGCAACTTTGAGCCCATGAGTTAGAACCCAGAAAGCACCCTGCCAGGAAGAGTATGGCTATTATTTTTTTCATTTTTTTTTGCACCTTCGGTTAAGGAATTGAACTTATTGGTGTGTATTTTAAATCAATTTTGAGCAGGAATGAAGGATTATAATGAAGTTATATTAACTTAATTATTAATTGTTTTAATTTATTATTTTAGTGTCTGTATTTATTGATTTAAATCAATTCTGAGTTAAATTTTATGATTATAGATGAGTGGTATCAATATAGGCCTGTTCTGATATTTGTTGCCAATATCGAGATTTTTTGAGGAATGCTTCATAAGAAGACCACACCTTAGCCACTAGAGGATCTCGATTAGCAAGATCATTGATAACTCTCCTACTTAGTGATTTTAATTCACTTAAAACTTCCTTGGGATAGGGCCTAACTTCAATACTTTTGTCTTCCATAATTTGATTTAATGCATCTGCGTTTCTTGCATTATATTCAGCCGTCATATCCATATTTACCGCTTGGCATGCAACCTTAATAATTGATTTTAAATCTTCAGGCAGAGAATTAAATGCATCAAGATTAACCATACATTCCAATGTAGGTCCTGGTTCGTGCCAGCCAGGGTAATAATAATATTTAGCTACTTTATCTAAGCCAAAAGCTAGATCATTATAGGGACCAACCCATTCTGTTGCATCAATGACACCAGTTTGGAGGGCTGTGAAGATTTCTGAGCCAGGTAGTGCTACAGATGTCCCACCAGCCATTCTGACAACTTCACCACCTAGACCAGGCATTCTCATTTTCAGGCCTTGGAAGTCATCCATGGTATTTATCTCTTTATTAAACCACCCCCCCATCTGCACACCGGTATTCCCGGCAGGAAATGGTTCAAGGCTGAAGGGTCTGTAAGCCTCCTGCCAAAGTTCTAATCCACCACCATAATAAAGCCAGGCATTCATCTCATGTGTATTTAGACCAAAGGGGACACAAGTAAAGAATTGCATTGCTTCAGATTTACTTCGCCAGTAATATGAACCTCCATGTCCTAATTCAGCTGTTCCGCTGGATACAGCATCGAATACTTCTAGAGGGGGTATAAGCTCACCACCCGCATACACTTGGATTTTAATTCGACCTCCACTTAAAGATTCAATATATTTTGCAACGTTATTTGCGCCGGTTCCAAGACCAGGAAAATTAGGTGGCCATGTTGTCACCATTTTCCATGAAAAATTTTGCCGATTTTCCTGAGCATTATTGGAATCTTGTTGTTGAGATTGACAAGCAGCCAATGCTGACATTCCAGCTGCACCCAGTACGAATTCCCTTCTTTTCATAACAAAATTCCTAATATTTAAGTTAATAAATACCAGATTAAAAAGTTAAGTCAATGAAATTATTTATAACTCCACATTAGTTAATAATTAAGCGATATAATATATTGAAATAACCATTATATATATAAAAAATAAATATAATATTCATATAAAACCACATTTAAATATAATAATATAATGTGGGAATAGAAGTTAATATATATTGATAAATATATATAAAGTGGGAAATATTAGATTATTAATAAAAAAAATAAATTATTAATCAAAATATATATAATTATTTATGATTTATTTTTTAAAATTAAAATTAAATATTTTTTATGATTAGTTTAATACAAAGGGTAAGTAAGGCTGAAGTCATTGTTAATAAGAAGCAAATAGCTAAAATTAATAATGGCATACTTGCATTAGTAGGAATTGAGGTAGGAGATAATGATATTAAGATCAACAAGCTCATAAATAAGTTATTGAATTTTAGGATATTTAATGATCAGTTAGGAAGAATGAATCTTAATATTCTTCAAACTCAGGGAGAAATTTTACTAATTCCGCAATTTACTCTTTTAGCGGATAATAATTCCGGGAATAGACCTAGCTTCTCTCAATCACCTGATGCATCTTTTAGCAAAGATATTTTTAATAAAATTATTTTAGAAGCGATGAAAAGTCCTATAAAGATTGCTTCAGGTGAGTTTGGAAAAGAGATGAAAGTTAATTTATCTAATGAAGGCCCAGCAACTTTTTGGATCAAGGTTTAGTTTGTACTATTATAATTAAACAATAAGGGATTTTAAGAGTATTATTAGAACAACAAATGTTATGAATGTATTGGAGATTTGAATTATGGGAGTTGGTGGAATAAGCATGTGGCAGTTACTAATTATTTTACTTATTGTAGTACTTATATTTGGTACTAAGAGATTAAAAACTTTAGGTGGAGACTTAGGCGGTGCTATGAAAAGTTTTAGAAGAGCAATGGATAGCGAAGAGAAAGAAGTTGAGATTGAAAAGCTGAGTGAGAACTCTGAAGATGCAGATTTTTCTGATCAAAAGGAAAAGACAGAAAGGAAGTAGCGTTTAATGTTTGATATTGGTTTTTGGGAATTAGCTTTAATTTTAGGTATGGGGCTATTAATTTTGGGTCCAGAGAGGCTTCCAGGCTTAGTTTCTAAAATTGGTAGATGGATTGGTAAAGCTAGAAGAACCGCAAATTTTCTTCGCAGACAACTTGAAGAGGAGATTGTTAGTGCAGATTTATCTAAACCAGTTGAGCAAAATATAGATAAATCTAAACCTAATTTAGTTACTCCTCTTAATTCAGATAAATTACCTAATAATATTGAAACCATAAGTGATAAAAAAAAATCATAAATTTATATTATATCTTATCAATTTTTATAGATATAAGGTCGATTACTGTTGAGCTCATTAGATAAAGAAAAATTAGAAGAAGGATCTTTAATATCCCATCTTGTAGAATTAAGATCTAGATTACTAAGATCAATACTTTCAGTTTTAGTTATTTTTGTTTGTTTAATTCCATTTGCTGAAAATATTTTTACTATAGTTGCCACTCCATTAATGGATCAATTGCCTAATAACGCAACTATGATAGCGACTCAGGTTGCATCACCTTTTTTAACTCCTTTTAAGATGAGTCTTTTTGTAGCTATTTTTCTTGCCATGCCAATTATTTTGTATCAGCTATGGCAGTTTGTGGTTCCTGGGCTATATAGGAAGGAACAACGATTTGCATTTCCCTTATTGATATCAAGCATAGCCCTCTTCTATATAGGGGTAGCATTTTCTTATTTAGTAGTATTCCCACTAATGTTTTCTTTTTTTGCAGCTGTTGCTCCAGAAGGAGTAACAATGATGACAGATATTAGTGCCTATTTAGACTTTATTGTAACCATTTTCTTTGCATTTGGATTGGCTTTTGAGGTACCAATAGCAACAGTTATTTTAGTATGGAGCGGCCTAGCTACAAGAGAAAAATTAGCTTCATGGCGACCATATGTATTTTTGGGGGCTTTTATTATGGGCATGCTTTTAACACCACCAGATGCTATTTCTCAAACCTTACTAGCTGTTCCAGTTTATTTACTATATGAGATTGGCTTATTTTTACTAAGATTTCTTGAGCTAGAAAAAAAATAATTATTATTTAGTTTCTTTCTAAAGAAACTAAATAGTTTATAACTTCGATTAGTGTGTCATATCCTCCAGCCTTACTTGCATCAGTTATATATTTTCCATTAATTATAATTGTAGGTACGCTAGCTATTCTATATCTTCGAGAAAGCTCTTCGGCACGTTGTAATTTAGTATGTACTGAAAATGATTCTATTGCGTTTATAAAATTTTGTTCATCTATTCCCTGTTCTGAAAAAAAATCAGCTAATAAATTATTTGAGTCTAAAAAATTTCTATTTACATGAATTTCTCTGAATATAGGAGCATGAACTTGTTCAGATACACCTAGAGCCTCAGCTGCATAAAATGCTCTTGCATGAGTTTGAAGCGTACTATTCCAGACAGCTGGAATTCTAACAAAGCTGACATCTTCAAATATATTTTCCTTCCAGTTTTCTAAATAAGGATCAAGGGTATAGCAGTGCACACATCCATACCAAAAAACTTCTGCTACTTCTATTTGATCTGGACTAGAGCTCGTAGGCTGCGTTGGAGATAATATTGTATAGTGTGTGCCTTCTTCGAATTGATTATTATTTTGCGATTCAGCAATACTCATCAAACAAAAAATTAATGAAATAAACAAAACTAGCTTATTTTTTAAATGATACATTTCTAGACTCCTTTATTTTAAACCTTGTATATAGCTTGCAACTGCTTCTATTTCTTCCTGAGTTAGTAAACTGGCTATTGATCTCATCACTTCATTAGAGTCCGAAGATCTAGAGCCCAAAGCATATGCATTTAAAGTATTAATTGTATATGTTGAGTGCTGACCTTTTACTATTGGATAAAGAGCAAAAGGATTACCTTTACCTGATGGACCATGACATGCAATACAAGCAGGCACATTCTTTTCCATAATACCTCCTCGATAAATTCTTTGTCCTAATTCTGCTAGATTTGGATCAGCACCACGTTGGATACTTGATAAGGATGAAAAATAGGATGCTAAATCTTGCATATCTTGCGCTGTTAAAGGCATAACAAATGGATTCATTAGGATATTATCCCTCTGGCCATTTTGAAAAGATTGTAGTTGTTTTTCAATATATTGTGCGTGTTGGCCTGCAAGGCTTGGCCATTCAGGATTTATACTATTACCATCAATTCCATGGCAGGCAATACAAACGGCAGCTTTTATTCTTCCATCTTCTATAGATCCTTGAGAAAAACCCAAATCGCTATAAAGTAATAATGATCCTTGGCTACAGAAAGCAAGGAGCCAAAAAAATAGCAGTCTATTTGTTAGAAGCCACTTTTTCATTTTCGTCTTATGATTCCCTTATTATTTGGCAGTTATAATGGTAGATTGTACACTAATACAAACATGATCAATATCAAATAAATTATACTTAATTATGCCATTTTCTCAAAATTCTGATTTTATGTTAAGCGCTAAAACGATTAAGCAATTTCCTGATGATAGAGGAATAGAGGTTGCTTTTGTTGGTAGATCAAATTCTGGAAAGTCTAGTGCAATAAATGCAATATTAAACCGGAGGAAGTTAGCTAAAACTAGCAAAATACCTGGAAGAACTCAGCTAGTTAATTTTTTCTCTGTTAGAGATATAGATCATAGAATTGTTGATTTACCAGGATATGGATATGCTAAAGTTTCTAATGAAATAAAGAGTGACTGGGAAAGAATGGTAGAATCATATCTTCATTCTAGAGCATCCTTAGCTGGCCTTTTTATAACAGTTGATTCTAGAAGGGGACTCAATGATCTTGATAAGATGATGTTATCTTGGACAGAATCCTCAAGCATGCCAACTGTTGTTCTTCTAACGAAAGCAGACAAGATTTCAAAAAATTTATATATGCAAGTTAAAAGCACAGTTGATGTTTCTTTGCCTAGTTTGTCTTCAGCATTACTCTTTTCAACTAATTCTGGAGTGGGCGTCTTAGAAGCACAAGCCCAATTATCTAATTGGTTTTCTATGAATTTATAATCAATGTGCTTCATCCCAATTATTTCCGATACCGTATTCTACTTTTAATGGGACAGAAATTTTGGTGGCACCTTCCATTAGCATTTTTACTTTCTCAGCTATTTCATCTATCTGGTTTATATTAGCTTCTAGCACTAGCTCATCATGAACTTGCATAATTATTTTAGCATCTGAGAATGATTTTTTAAGCCATTCATCTACACTAATCATAGCTAGTTTTATTATATCAGCAGCTGATCCTTGCATTGGAGCATTTATAGCACTCCTTTCTGCATACATTTTTCTTTGATGATTTTTTGAATTTATTTCTGGTAAATATAGTCTTCTTCCATGAATAGTAGAAACAAATCCATTTTCTCTGGCAAAACTTTTTGTTTCATCCATATATTCTTTTACTTTTGGATACTTTTCAAAATATAAATCTACGTATTTTTGTGCTTCAGATCTATTTATACCTAATTGCCGAGCTAGACCAAATGCTGACATACCATATATTAAGCCAAAATTTATTGCTTTAGCTGATCTTCTTTGTTCTTTAGTTATATCTTTTAGATCTGTATTATAGACTTCAGAAGCTGTTATTTTATGAATATCCTCATCATTTTTGAATGCCTTAATTAGACCTCCATCTTTTGATAGGTGAGCCATAATCCTCAATTCAATTTGAGAATAATCAGCTGCTAGCAGCAGGTGTTTTTCAGGAGCAATAAAAGCTTGCCTAATTTTTCTTCCCTCAGGTTTTCTTATAGGTATATTTTGCAAATTAGGGTTTGATGAAGATAGTCTTCCCGTAGCTGCTACTGCTTGATGGTAAGAAGTATGAATACGATTTGTTATTTTATTAACTTGCATAGGTAGCTTATCCGTATAGGTGGTTTTTAATTTTACTAAAGCCCTATAATCTAAAATTATTCTTGGCAGTTCATAATCTTGAGCTAGATCTTGTAAGACATTTTCAGCAGTAGATGGTTGCCCTTTAGGAGTTTTTCCTAGAATAGGAAGTTCTAATTTTTCATAAAGTATTTCTTGTAGTTGCTTGGGTGAGGAAATATTAAATGAACCACCTGATATTTTATATATTTCTTTTTCTAGATTTTCAATAGTTCTAGCTAGTAAGGCGCTTTGAGCATTCAAAATGTTAGAGTCAATTAGAACACCATTATGCTCCATTTCTTGAAGAATTTTAATTATAGGTCTTTCAATTCTTGCATATATTTCTTTTAGCTTAGGTATAGCTTCTAGTTTTTCCCATAGTTGTTGATGTAATTTTAAGGTTATATCAGCATTTTCTGCTGCATATTTTGTAGCTTCTTCAATATTAACTTCATTAAATCCGATTTGCTTAGCTCCTTTACCAGCAATTTCTTCGTATTGAACAGTTTCATAGCCTAGATATTTTTTTGCTAAAGAATGTATATCATGACGACTAGCTGTTGAATTCAGAACAAAAGATTCCATCATTGAGTCAAAAAAGACACCACCCATTTTTATATTATAATTTTCAAAAATATGCATATCGTATTTAATATTTTGACCAACTTTCTTGTTGTTGCTTTCTAGCCATGGCTTTAATTTTTTTAGAACATAATTTTTGTCTAATTGCTCTTGCGCTGATGGATAATCATGGCTTAATGGTATATAAAAAGCCTCATTTGGAGTATGTGACATAGATATACCTACTAATTTTGCTGACATATAGTCCAAACTCGTTGTTTCCGTATCAATGGAGACAATTTTAGATTTTTCTACTTTTTTTAATTCTTTTATCAGATCATTTTTATCAAGAATGCTTTTATATGAAGTTTTATTATTTTTAATAGCTTCTTTTTTTGTTTCTTTTAGCCCTCTTAATAAGCTATTAATTTCAAATCTTTCGTGTAGTTTTTTTAATTCTTCCTTATTAGGGCTAGATTTATGTAAATCATTAAATTCTATATTTATTTCTACATCCCTTACTATGGTTGTTAGTTTTTTGTAAAGAGGAAGCTTATCCAGAGATTCTCTAAGCTTTTCACCAACTTTACCTTCAATTTCATCAGACTTTTCAATAATTCTATCTAAATTATTATATTGCTTTAGCCATTTTGAGGCAGTCTTAGGTCCTACGCTAGGAACTCCGGGTATGTTATCTGCAGTATCACCAACAAGAGCTAAGTAATCAATGATTTGTGAAGGCTTGACTCCAAATTTATTAATTACTCCTTTAGTATCATAGGTTTTATTACTCATCGTATCTACTAGCGATACATTTTCATTAACTAGTTGTGCCATATCTTTATCAGATGTAGATATAATAGTTTGAATATTATTTTTTTCTGCAATTGAAGCTAGCGTTCCAATCACATCATCTGCTTCCACTCCTTTAACTTTTAATAGGGGAAGGCCAAGAGCTTTTATTGCTCTGAATAAGGGCTCTATCTGAGGTCTTAAATCATCAGGCATTGGCGGCCGATTAGCTTTATATTTATTATATATATCATCCCTAAAGGTTTTTCCTGGCGTATCAAATACGATCGCTATTTTTTGTGGATCATATTCATCAAGTAGCTTATTAAGCATATTTAAAACACCGAATATTGCTCCAGTAGGCTCTCCTTTACTAGAGGTTAGGCTTGGCAAGGCATGGTAAGCTCTAAATAGATAAGAAGAACCATCTACAACGATAAATATTTTTTCCGTTGACATTATTCTTAATTATTTTTTATTGCATGACTAATGAGATAGGAATCAGTTCCTACTTCATTTGATGCAGGAACTAATATTAGATCTCCTTTTTGTCCACATCCGGAGAAAATTATTAAAATAGTTATAAAAAAATTATTCTTCATTTATTTTTTTTGCAATAATATTATAAGCATCTCTAAATGATATTTTTTCTTCTAAAGATAATTTATTAGCCTGCTCAGTTGTATACATATCATCACTTAGCTTTATATTTTCCTTCTTAAAAGAAATATTAGTAATAGAATGAGACATAATTTTAATAGAGTCTAATGTAATATCTATGGATCTAAATAGTGGCATTTTTATTCTTTGAAGGTCTCGATGATACCCAGATATAAGTTTTGAAGATATTGATAAAACCTCCATTAATGATCCTATACCTATAGATTCTGCACTCCTAACAAGCTCAAAGACATCAGGATTATTTTTTTGTGGCATTATTGAAGAGCCAGTAGTTATATTTTTCTTTATCTCTATGAAGGAAAATTCGTAGCTATAAAAGAGAATAATATCAGATGCTAGCTTAGCTAGGTCACCTAATATCATTGTAAGTTCAAAAATCATTTCAGCCTCAGCTTTTCCTCGACTCAATTGCACTGCTGTTACAGGCTCATGTGTTGATTTAAAACCAAGTTTTTTTGTTGTAAGATCACGATCAATATTGAGCCCAGGTGTGCCATATCCAGCAGCAGAACCTAATGGATTTTTATCAGCCCGACTAATAACATTATTAATAGATTTTGCGTTATCTAAGAATTCTGCAATATATCCTTCAGCCCATAATTTTACTGAGCTAGGCATACCCCTTTGTGTATGAGTATAACCAGGAATTTCTATTTCACCTTGATCATCAATTAGTATATTGATTTTACTAACTAGATTAATTAACTCCTCATTAACTATAGAGCTTATATCTTTAAGATAGAGCCTTAAGGCAGCTAGTACCTGGTCATTTCTAGAGCGGCCAAGGTGAATATATCCTCCTAGTGAACCAAGTTTTTCTACGAGATGATTTTCTAATGCCGTATGTCCATCTTCTTGATTAAGCTCAATCTTCCATTCCCCCTTTTCATGCTCATTACCAATTATTTTCAATGCTTCAGAAATTTTCTTACAGTCCTCTTTTTTTACTAAGTTCATTTCTTTTAGCATATTGATATGAGCAATAGATGACTTAATATCATATTTTATTAGGCGCTCATCAAGATGAAAATCATGTCCCGCGGTATATTTAAGAATTAACTCATCGATTGGCTGGTCTTTATCCCATAAGCGTTTCATTATAATTCCTTATTCTTTTTCAGCTTTACTTAAAATATTAATATCATTCACTACTAGAGTGCCCGCGCCATCATTTGTAAATATTTCTAATAATAAACTATCAGCTAGGTTATAAGAAATAACATGAACACGAGGCACGTCGCTCGTAAGTGCTAATTCAATTGCATTAGCCTTTGGGAGCATCCCATCTTCAAGTTTACCTTCTTTTTTTAGCTTGTTTAGGCCATTAATATCTACATATGAAATCATAGAATCAGCATTATTCTTATTTTCAAGAATTCCTGGTGCCGCCATAGCAAGTATTAGTTTTTCTGCTTTTACCGAGGCAGCTATTGATGCAGCAACAGTATCAGCATTTATATTTAATAATTTTCCTTTTTCATCAGCGGACAAAGGACTCACAACTGGAACTAAGCCATTTTCTAGTTGTTTGTATAAAATACTAGCATCAACGCTTTCAATATCACCTACAAAGCCATAATCTCTTACTTCTCCATTTTTATTATTTTTTACAACAGGCCTTTTAATAGCTGTGATAAGCCCAGCATCTACTCCGCTTATTCCAACAGCAGGGATAGAAAGATCTCTAAAGCATGCTAATAATTTAGTATTAATTTGTCCGTTTAGAACCATTGCTGAAATTTCAAGCGTTTTTTCATCTGTAACACGCCGTCCTTCAATAAATTTGCTATCTATGCCAAGTGATTTAGCTAATTCTGTAGATTGAGGACCTCCTCCATGGACCAAAATAACTTTAATACCAAGATCGTGCAAAATTCCTATCTGCTCAACTATTGATTTTGTTTTTTTAGAAGATATTATTGCCTCTCCTCCAATTTTTAAGACAAATATTTTTCCTTTAAACATACGAATATATGGAGCAGCCCTCTTCAATGCAGAGACTACTATTGCCCGTTCACTTTTTTTTAATTCAATCATTTTTATCCTTTTATCATCCGATATAATACTGCCATCTGAGCATACATACGATTTTGTGCTTCCCGTATTACGATACTTCGAGGACTATCTAAAACTTCATCAGAAACAACCACGCCTCTCCTAACTGGTAAACAGTGCATAAATTTACATTCATTTTTAGCAGTTTTAAACCAACTTTCATCAACACACCAATCAATAAAATTTTCCCTTAATAGTTTATCTTTATTTTTATCTCCATAATTTAAAGTTGATGACCAAGATTTAGCATAAATTACATCAGCATCTTCCATAGCTTCATTTTTATTATTAGATTCTAGAATACTTCCTCCAGATTTTTTGGCTTCAGCAGTAGCTTTTTCCATTATAGCTTTAGGTAATTCAAATCCTTTAGGGCGCAATATAGTTACATCCATGCCTCGCTTAGCAGCCATTACTAAAGTTGATGAAGGAACTGCAAGAGGGAGCGCATTTGGATGATATGCCCAAGATAAAACAAACTTTCCTCCATTCTTCGGGATATCTAAATTATCCATTGTTTTCCAGTCAGCTAAACTTTGACAAGGATGTTGTATGGCAGATTCCATATTGATTAAAGGTTTATTAACCAATGATGAAAGGTTTTTAAATTTGATATCATTCAAATCATCATTTAGATTTTCTCTTTCTGCAAAAGCTCTAATGCCTACTATATCTCCATAAGAAGCAATAACCGGGACAGCTTCCTTGATATGCTCTGCTGCTGAACCATCCATCACTATTCCATGCCTTGTTTCTAGACCATGTATTGACATATCAGGTGAAATAACAAAGGAGCTACCACCCATTCTAGACATCCCTGCTTGGAAGGAGGCGAGAGTTCTAAGCGAAGGGCTTAGGAAAAGCAAAGATAATACCTTACCCTTTAAGGCATCTGGTTCGGGATTTGTTTCTAGCTGATTTGCTAAATCTAGCAAATTATAAATTTCATCATTAGTAAAATCAGCAAGATCGTTAAAGTTATTCATTATTAATTTCCTTTAAGGCTAATGATAGGCTATCAACATGTGATTTATTCAGTATAAATGGAGGAAGCAACCTTAATATATTAGGATCACTACTTGTTCCAGTCATTATATTTTTTTCCAACAGTCTATCTCTTAAAATTTGAGCTGGAATTTCAGTTTTAAGACCAAGAAGAAATCCTGCCCCTTGAATATCTATAACTGGCCCTATTTTGCAGGTATCAAATATATATTTTGATACATTATTTATATTAGCCATAAGATTTTCTTTGTTTATAGTATCTATAACAGTACTAATTGCTATAGAGGCTAGTGGACCGCCACCAAAAGTTGTTCCTAGAGACCCAGCCCCAAGATTTTTTGCTATTTCTTGCTTCATTATTATTGCACCACATGGAAGTCCACCACCTATTGATTTTGCTGTAGTTAGCAAATCAGGAGTGATCTGAAAATAGTTTGCTCCAAATGGCACACCTAGCCTACCTATTCCAGTTTGAACTTCATCAAAAATTAGTAAGGAGTTATTTTTTTTACACTCAATATAGATATTTTCAATAAATTCATTAGAGAATTTGTAAGCACCCGCAACTCCTTGTAGTGGCTCAATAATTAATGCTGCAGTATTTTTATCTATAGCTTTTTTTAAGAAGTCAATATCATCTCTTGGAACAAATTCAACCTCCATAGGTGTGGAAGGAAATCCGTACCATTTCTTTTTGGATCCCCAAGTCACTGCCCCAGCTGCAGCTGTCCTACCATGAAATGCATTTTCTATAGCTATAATTTTATTTCTGCCTGTAAGTTGAAGTGCAATACGTATAGCATTTTCATTTGCTTCTGCACCACTATTGACAAAAAATATTCGGTTTAGCTCTTTTGGGGAAAATGCAGATAATTTTTCAGCTGCTTCATCTCTAGATTTCATTACAACTGCATTACTCTGAAAAAGAAGATTTTTTGCTTGATTAATGATAGCAGATGTTAATTCATGATGATTATACCCTAAGCAAGCGACTGCATGTCCACCATAAAGATCTAGAACTTCTCTATTATTATCGTCTTTAAGAAAAACACCCTCACCCTTTGAAGGTTCGAAGGGAAGAACAGGGTATACTTCTTGGAGATGAGCTTTATATTTACTCATCAGACCCATCCTATTGGTGTAATTTTTAATCCATCTTCTTCAGGACATCCAATTAGTTTATTAGCAAGCTGAATTGCTCCTCCAGCTGCACCTTTTATCAGATTATCAATAACACAAAAGATAACTAAGTAATTATGATTTGTTGAAATATATATTTGAGCATTATTAGTTCCAACTACATCTTTCATTTTAGGTGGAGTATTTACTACATCAATAAAATGATTATTTTTATAGTAATCACTAAATATTTTATTAATCATAATGTCATCATAACCATCTTTTAGTTTACAGAAAGTTGTAGCATGTATCCCTCTAGTAAAGGGTCCTGAGTGAGGAACAAAATTCAACGATATTTCTTTTTTTGTAATTTTCTTAATAAGATGGATCACTTCTATTGAATGGCGATGTTTAAGGGGATTGTACGAAAAAAAGTTACTATCTCGGATAGGATGATGAGTATTTAATTTTGGTTGACTACCTGACCCAGTACTTCCAGTAACTGCACTAGTAGAGAACTCTAATTCTGTTATATTATTTTCTACTAAAGGCATAATTGATAGAAGCATAGATGTAGCAAAGCAGCCAGGATGAGCAATATTTTTTTTATTTATTTTTTTCAATTGCTCAGGGATACTACAGTAAAAAGATTCAATAATTTCTGGAGCCGAGTGCTTCTGGTTATAAGTATCTTCAAAGTGACTTTTGTTATCAAATCGGAAGTCAGCTGCAATATCTATAACATTTATTTTTATTTTCTTCTTCTTAGAGTTAGAAATAATTTTATTTATTGAATATGATGATTTTCCATGATTTGCAGCAGATATGACAACCCAGTGATTATTATTACTCAACTTTTCTAACCCTAAATCTAATGAAATAAATTTTTTAAAAGAAAAAATATTTTTTAGATGGGGAAAAACTTCATCTATAAGTTTGCCTTCTTGACTATCTGATATAACTAAATCTACATAAAAATTTGGATTAAAAGATAGTAGCCGAAGTAACTCTCCACCTACATAGCCTGATCCACCTAGGATTATTACAGGAATCTTATTATTCATTTTGAGCACCTAATTTGTTTTTTTGAAGAGAGAGTTTTGACTCAATATAATTCCCTAATTTAGTTGAATTAGTGAGAGCATTTATTGCTTTAATATTACTTTGTTTTTCAATTATATCTATACCTACTTGATTATCAGTTGCAGGACCAGTTAAAAGATCAGGAGTTAGATTAAATTTATCCTTTAGCATTTTAACCCCACCCCAGGCGCCCATAGGATCATTTGCACAAAGAACAATAGATGAAATAGATTTACTAAGATCTTTATCTAATAAAATTGATTCAACACCATATGCACCAAGAATTCCATCACCAAATTCACAGACAATGGCATCAGGTTTCTCTATAGAAATAGAATTAAGAATTTTTTTGGTTACAGATGCAGAATTATTTGAAGTTGTTGCTACTACTCCATAATCAGAAAATATTTCTGTATTTCTAGCACCCGCATCCTCCATTGCAAGTATATCTCGACGAAGAGCAACACCAGTACTTTTAAATGCATCGACAATAATTCCATTATGATTTAGTTGACTAATTATTGAGCATGCTGCAACAGTTTTTCCTGAATCCATACAAGTTCCTGCTATAGCAATAATAGGCGTTCCATTTAGGTTTAATTTTTCTTCTATATTTTTTTTATTTTTTCCGACTTTAGCAGGGACACCAATCCTTTCGCCTAAAAAGGGAAACTCCAAAACAACTCCTAGAACTTCGCAGTCAAAAGGAGATCCTTGACTAATATTAATAGAATCACAGATACCTAATACACCCCCAAGGTTTAGAACTTGAATTTTGTCACCAGCAGAAAGTTTTTTTGGTATATGGCCTGAGTAGCCAAATAGCGCATTTCTATGACCAAGCGCCCCAACAATTATATCGCCCTTTTTAATTTGCGCCATGCGGCCGCTTGTAAGTTCAAGAGTATTATATCGAGATTTGTTATTAAGTATTTTCGCTGCAATAATAACACCTTCTTCACAAGGAATATCGTGACTGATCCTTATTTCTCGACCAATCTCATTATAAATTGTTACAGAAGAAATTTTATCTACTATTAAGGATTTCATCTTATTTCTCCTTAGCTCGGCTATACAAAATACCAGGTAAAGATAATATTTTTGAGAGACCCAATGCATCTCTAGCATCCCATTCACCGATAGCTTCACCATATTTTCCTTTACTTGCGGATAGAAGAGAGAAGGGAGATTCAACACCAATAACAAAAATAGACCCAGGACGTAATAGACATTCAACCTTGCCAGAAACATTTTTTTGCGATGATGTAAATAGAGCTTGTATATCCTGACAGACTGGGTCTAGCTGTTTTCCTTCATGAATAAGCTCACAATATTGGAGGCTTATCTGATCCTTAGTTTTTAATTGCTGAGAAGTAAGGGTAAGTTTTTCTAGCTCTCGATGAGCAGCAATTAAAATATTTGCTGCTGGTGCTTCGAATGCTACTCGTCCTTTTATGCCTAATATAGTATCACCTAAGTGAATACCACGACCTATACCAAAACCTTTTCCTATCAATTCCAACTTTTCAATAATATTAACTGGATTTAGTTTTTCGCTATTTATAGATACGGGGACCCCTTGATTAAATTCAATAAAGATTTTTTTTTCATTTAATGGAGAGCTGAAAGCGCCAGAACTAAGCTCCCAAGCTGACTCAGGAATAGTCTCTTTGGAGTCAAGAGTTTCAGAACCACCTATAGTTACACCCCATAGACCTCTATTAATGGAGTAGGCAGATCCAGATTTAGGTGCAGGCAAGTTTAGCTTCTTTAAATAGTCTAGCTGATCTTTTCTTGCCCAAGAGTGATCTCTGACAGGCGCCAATACTTCTAAATCAGGCGCTAAAGTTTTTATAATTATTTCAAACCTTACTTGATCATTTCCTGCTGCAGTACATCCATGCGCTATAGTTGAAGAACCCATTTCTTTAGCTATTTTAGCCAGATATTTAGCTTGTATTCCCCTTTCCGAGCCAACACATAGAGGGTACATTTGACCTTTTTTTATATTGCCTATAATTAAATATTTAAGAACTTCATTAAAAAAATCATTTTTTGCATCAATTAAAACATGATTATCAGCACCTAGTTGCTTAGAGCGCTTTTGTAGATATTTTGAAGCTTCATTATTAATACCGCCAGTATCGACAGTTACTGTTATTACAGGTTTTTTGTATGTTTTCTTTAACCAAGGAACACAAAATGAAGTGTCTAAGCCACCAGAAAAGGCAAGTATAATAGGAGATTTTTTATTAGTCATTATGCAAAATCCTTATTTAGTTTTATTTTAATTTTATTCTGTTGAGAAATATTTTGCGTAGCAATAAAAATCGTATCATCACCAGATAAAGTTGCTACTATTTCAGGCCAATTGTTTTCATCTAAAGTCACAGCTACTGTCTGTGCTGCCCCAGTTTCTGTTTTAAGAACAAGAAGGTTGGGACCAGCACTTATAACTTCAGTAATAAAAAAACCAATATTTTTCAAAGTAAAATTTTTAATATTTGTTTCATTATCAGGCATGACATAGCTTGAGTTAAGTTTATTAATCCCCATCTCTTTTAGATCTCGACTAACACTAGACTGAGTCACTCCATAACCTCTATTTTGGAGAAGGGTGACTATTTCTTTTTGCCTAACCACATTATTTTCTTTGATAATTGCAGCTATAGCATTTCGCCGATCTAACTGTTCTGATAATGGTGTAGGCATGGTTTTATATATCCATATTCATAATTTGTGCATATAATAGTATATATGCGCAAATTATGCAATAGTTATTACTAAATAAGTTAATATTTTTTCAGTAAAATAGATTACTTGTAATGTGGTTAAAAAATGAAAGCGCTAAAAATATCAAATTTATATAAAACCTACTCTAATGGTAAGGATGTTATTAAGGGTATTGATCTTGATGTGGATATAGGAGATTTTTTCGCATTATTAGGCCCAAATGGCGCAGGCAAAACTACAATAATTAATATTATTACCTCATTAACTAATAAATCTAGTGGTCAGGTAAAGATTTTTGACTATGATTTTGATACTCATAGAAATCAATGTAAATCATTTATTGGTGTAGTCCCACAAGAATTTAATATCAATATGTTTGAAACCTGTTCAAATATATTAATTAATCAAGCTGGTTATTATGGCGTTCCAAGAAAGATAGCAATAGATCGTACTGAGAAATATTTAAAAGCTTTACGATTATGGGATAGAAGAAATGATATAGCTAGGACATTGTCTGGAGGAATGAAGAGAAGGCTTATGATAGCAAGAGCTTTAGTCCATGAGCCAAAATTATTAATTTTAGATGAGCCCACTGCTGGAGTAGATATAGAAATTAGAAGATCAATGTGGGATCTATTAAGAGAAATCAATGATGATGGGATGACAATTATTCTTACAACTCATTATCTTGAGGAAGCAGAACGCTTATGCAAAAACATTGCTATTATTGATGAAGGCATTATCATTGAAAATGATTCTATTGCAAATATTGTAAAGAAACTGTCTCATCAAATTTTTATTCTTACATTATCTAAGCCCTGTTTAAAAAATCCTACTATTAATAATTTTAAATCTTCATTAAGAAGTGATAGTGAGATTGAGGTAAGTGTTTCTAGCAATCAAAACTTAAATGATTTATTTTCAATTCTTTCTGATCAAGATATAGAAATATCTAGTATAAGAGCGAGGAGCAATAGGCTTGAAGAGCTATTCATTAGCTATGTTGATGGAAAGGGTGATAATGTTAAATAGAAAAGAAAAAATAAATAATAACTCTAACAATAGATTGAATAAATTAATTAAAGTTAACTTTATTGGTTATTACACTATAATAAGAAGAGAGATTAAGAGAATTCTTCGCATATGGATTCAGACTATCCTTCCACCTGCTATTACAATGACTCTTTATTTTATTATTTTTGGTAGTCTAATTGGAGGTAGAATAGGTGATATGAGTGGAATTCCATACACCACATTCATAGCACCAGGACTTATAATGATGTCTATCATTTCAAATTCGTTTGGCAATGTTGTATCTTCTTTTTTCTCAGGAAAACTACATAGACATTTTGAAGAAATGCTTGTTTCTCCAATGAATGTTATAACAGTAGTTTTTGGTTTTGTTACAGGAGGACTAGTTAGGGGTATTCTTGTTGCATTTGTAGTTACCATTGTTGCTTTATTTTTTACGGACTTGAAGATAGCTTATCCATTAGTAACATTTTCTACTATTATTTTAACATCTATGACCTTTTCATTAGCTGGCCTACTAAATGCAATATTTGCAAAAAATTTTGATGAAATTTCAATTATTCCAACTTTCGTTTTAGCTCCACTAACATATCTTGGCGGTGTATTTTTTTCTATCTCTCTCCTATCACCTTTCTGGCAAAATATTGCTCAATTTAATCCTATTTTATATATGGTGAATGCTTTTAGATATGGAATGCTTGGAATTTCTGATATACCAATAATTAAAGCTTATGTAATAATTTTTATAGCCTTATTTTCTTTATTTTTTATTGTAATCTTTCTATTAAATAAAGGCACCGGTATAAAAAATTAGCTTTAATTTAGTGTTAACAAGAATATATAGCCTTGAAATTGGGCAACTACGCCTGATTCGTTAATTTCAACAATAGAGATACCTTCTGGGGATATATAATCTCCTTCCCGAAAGCTTCTAGAGTTAATTCTGACAAAACTATTATCATCAACATTACTAAAAACATGGAGTTCTATGTTTAAATCTGGCAATGATAATCCTTGTGCTTTTAGCTCCATATAAGTTGGTATTATTTCTTCATCTGTATCAATCATAATTTCTGATTGAAAATTATTTTCATTTGCCAGTTCTGATATATTTCTATCAGTTAAATCTTCTATTTTTTGCTCAATTGTTTCTGAAGTAGATAGATTTTGATTATAAAGTTCAGTATTAGATAAAACTGGCATTGGGCTTTCTATTAAATCAAGCTGAGAACGATTAACTTCATCTTTTAACCATAGCCATGCTAAGCCAACACATAAAAGGGATAATAAAAGAATTGTCGACTTAATCCAGATTGGTAGCTTTTTTATTGGAAGCGCATAAGGGATGCTAGTTATTTTTGGAGGTTCAGACTTTAATCTTTCATTTTCAGATTTCCTTAATGCATCAAGAATAAAAGACATATTATATTTTCCTCTAATTTAAAGAATATTAAAAAAACTTAGTTTTTCTAAAATCCAGATATTATTAGGATCTAAAATTTTACTAATACCAAATATTATAAAGGCCGAGCCTAATAATAAGAAAAAGAATGCAATATTAGGACTACGATCTTTTTTATAGTTACCATAAATTTCTTTAGCGGATTTTCTTACTAGGGATTTATTAATTACTCTTATTTCCTCAGTATAAGCAGCTAACAAGGCATGATCACAAAGCACATTTATAATCCTAGGAATTCCTTGTGATAATCTATAAATTTCTTTAAGAGATGAGTATTTAAAAATTTCTCCCATAGCTCCGGCAATCCTCATTCTATGTTTTATATATTGAAGAGCATCTTTTTTACTTAATGGATCAAGATGGTACCTGCCAGTTATTCTTTGAGCAAGTTGCCGCATATTCTTTTTATTTATTGTTTCTCTTAATTCTGGTTGGCCTATAAATATTATTTGTAGTAATTTTTGTCTAGAAGTTTCTAGATTTGTTAAAAGCCTTACTTGTTCTAAGACATTTCGATTTAAATTCTGGGCCTCATCAACAATTAGGACAGTTCTTCTTCCTTTTGCGTGAGAATCTAGAAGATAGTTACTTAAGTTATCTATTAGGATTTTAATTGTATTATTATCAGGAACTCCAATATCAAGCTCCTCGCAGATAGTAACCAGGAAATCTTTTGTTGTTAGTTGTGGGTTTAGTATTAGAGCTATATCTACTTCTTCTGGGATTTGTTCTATTAGGCTCCTTACTAAAGTAGTTTTTCCCGTACCAACTTCGCCAGTTAGCTGGATAAAACCGCCACTTTCGGATACACCATAAACTAAATGTGCTAAGGCATCTGTATGTTTTTTGCTTAAATATAAATACCGAGGATCAGGAGTGATAGAGAATGGTTTTTCGTTAAGTCCAAAAAACTGAGTATACAAAATCAGCTCCTAATTAAAACCAAATATATCTTTGAAAGTATATTTTATTCAATTACTTCAATAGTAATAACATCAGACATTATTGGTGGATTATGTGGTCTATGTAGGAGATCACCTACTACTAGCTGAAGATTATGCTCACCAGGAGGTAGCTCTATAGTAGTCTCGGATTGTCCTAAACCAAAATGAACATGGTTTTCATCAGCAGGAATAGGAAGCTCATAATTTTCTAATGAAGTATCTATTAGCAAATGGTGATGTCCAGTATTTGGAGCATCAATTAAGGCTGGAGCTATTCCTAAGCCAGACAATCCAAAAACTATCTTTACTGGGTTAGATATAGCTTCTCCATCTAGTGGCGTAATAAAATAAACATATGCTTCAGCTGGAGCGGATCTTATAGACAGATCCATAGCAACCGGTTGTGTTTCATTAGATGAGCTAGTATTAGACTCATTAGTTGTTTCTTGGGTACAGCCAAGAAGCATAAAAAAAGATAAAAAATAAGCAGTTACTTTATATTTCATTTTATTTCTCCTCTATAGAGTTTTTAGTTTTCGAAACTAATTCTTTTGGATCAAAATCATCAACAGATATAACTTCCATCATTCTAGCATCAAAATCAATAATTTTTTCTTTTTCTGAAGAACTTATGATTCCTTTTTCTTCTGCTTCTTTTACTTGATCTAAAAAGCTTTCTGAAGATAAAACTTTTTCTTTAGTAGCTTGAATAATTTTGTTATTAATTGGTTTAATTTGCTCTGCTAAAAGTAGTGTATTATTAAGAGATCCAATATAGCCTTTTTTGTCATTGAACATTCCTGAGCAAAGTCTATCTCTAGATTCTGAAGGTGTTATCATTAGATCAACAATTGAGTTACCAAGCTTATCAGAAGGAGAGGAGAAAGATCTTCCACGAGGAAAAACTAAGATTCTTAAAATCTTTGCAATAAATCTATTAGGAAAATTTCTTAAGAATCCATGAAGCTGTTCTTGGGCTCTATATAATAAAAATCTACATGACCATTCTACCAAAGGCAAGTCTTCCTTTGGGGAGCCCTCATCTTCATAATTTTTAAGAACCATTGAGGTAAAGTATAGATAGCTAAGCACATCTCCTAATCTAGCAGATAATAGCTCTTTTCTTTTTAAATCCCCTCCTAGGAAAAGCATTGCAACATCAGTTACTAATGCAAAAGAAGCACTATATCTATTAACTTGCTGATAATATGAACTTAGAGAATTTTTTCTTGGGGTGAATGAAAACTTAGCAAATGTGATTCCCATAATTAGTGATCGAATAGCATTAGAAACAGAATAGCCAAGATGTTTAAAGAATAATTTATCAAATGAATTTATACCTTTTTCCTGATCATCATCTGTCATAGCATTTAATTCAGGTAATACAAACGGATGACAGCGAATTGCTCCCTGGCCAAAAATGATCAGACTACGAGTAAGTATATTTGCTCCTTCTACAGTTACAGGTACAACTGAGCCAGCAAATCTATTCCCTAAATAGTTTTTAGGGCCAAGGATAACAAGTTTACCAGCATGAATATCTACAGCATCTTTTATAATTATTCTGCTGAGTTCTGTATTATGATATTTAAGTATTGCACTCGGGACAGCTGGTTTTTCGCCCTGATTGATAGCAGCGCATGTTACTCTTGATCCAGATTTAATTATATAGGTATAGCCTGCCATCCTTGCAATAGCTTCACCTACTCCCTCAAATTTTCCTATAGACATACCAAACTGCTTCCTTAGGTTTGCATAAGCTCCAGTTGCATATATGGCTGTTTGAGCTCCTCCGACAGCATTACTTGGAAGAGCAATACCCCTTCCAATTGATAGAAGCTCAACAAGCATTTTCCAACCTTTACCAGCCATTTTTTGCCCACCAATAATAGAATCAATTGGGACAAAAACATTTTTACCTTGGGTTGGACCATTTTGGAAAGGAATTCCCATTGGCAGATGTCTACGACCTATAGTTATTCCATCTAAGTTGGTTGGCACTAAAACAGCAGTTATTCCATAATCATCTTTATCACCAATTAAGTGATCAGGATCAGAAAGCTTTACTGCTAAACCTAATACTGTTGCAATAGGAGCAAGTGTTATATATCTCTTATCCCAATTTAAATTAATCCCTATTGTTTCTTTACCTTCGTATTGTTTTTTACAAATAATACCATGATCCATAATAGCGGTTGCATCGGATCCAGCTCTAGGAGATGTTAGGGCAAAACATGGAATATCCGTACCCTCAGCTAGTCTAGGGAGCCAATAATCTTTTTGTTCTTCAGTGCCATAATGAAGAAGTAGTTCTGCAGGACCTAGTGAATTAGGAACGCTCATTATCGAGGTTAAGGTTGAGTTACAAGACGAAGCTTTTGACAGTATTAAAGAGACAGCAAGAGGTGAGAAACCCAAACCACCATATTTTTTTGGAATTATTAGAGAAAAGAATTTTTTTTCTTTTAGGTACTCCCATGCTTTATCTGGAAGATCTAATAGATTATGATTTATTTCCCAATCATCAAGCATTGCACAAAGCTCTTCTGTCGGACCATCTAAGAAATCTTGTTCTTCCTTTGAAAGCTTACCTGGTTTTAAGTTGAGTAGTTTATCCCAATTTGGCATCCCAGAAAAAAATTCACCTTCCCACCAAACTCCTCCAGCTTCTAGCGCTTCTCTTTCTGTGCTTGATAATTTAGGAAGTTTATTCTTTAAAGAATTATATATTGGAGCAGTTAAATATTCTTTTCTTAGAACTGCAATATTTAGACATAAAAAAGGGAGAAATATAAGCCATAGAATAATAGACCAAAAAAAACTAGGGCCAAATAATGTAAAAATAACTATTGTGGCACCTAGTGCAGCAGAAGAAGTTTTATAATCGATACGCTTATAGGATAAGAATAAGCAAATTATTAATATGATCAAAAACCAAAATATACCAATCATAATAAATCTATCCTATTTAGAGTTTAAAGCAGCTCTTCAACTTCGTTTCTTTCTTCTCTAAGTTCAATATTAGTAATATTCATTTTTTCCTTACTAAACTCATCAACTTCTAGATTTTGTACTATACTATATTTACCATTTTCACAGATCACAGGGTATGAATAGACTACTCCTTCAGGAATTGAGTAACTACCATCAGATGCAACACCCATACTAACCCAGTCATTTTCTGGAGTTCCTTGGACCCAGTCTCTCATATGATCCATTGCTGCCGAGGCTGCTGAGGCAGCAGATGAAGCTCCTCTAGCTTTAATTATTGCTGTTCCCCTTTGCTGAACTAATGGAATAAATTCTGTTCTATACCATTCTTGACTGACTTCTTCCTTAATTTTTTCTTGATTTTTTAGGCAATGTGAAATATCTGGATATTGAGTAGCAGAATGATTACCCCAAATTATCATTTTTTTTATTTCCGATACATGAGCATTAGTTTTTATTGCTAATTGAGCCTTAGCTCTATTATGATCTAATCTAGTCATTGCTGTAAAATTTCTTGGGTCAATATTAGGGGCATTTTCTCGAGCGATCAAAGCATTAGTGTTAGCAGGATTACCTACAACTAGAACTTTGATGTTTTTGTCAGCTACATCATTTATAGATTTTCCTTGTTCAGAGAATATTTTTGCATTACCAAGCAATAAGTCTTTTCTCTCTATATCGGCTGTTCTTGGTTTAGCCCCAACTAGGAAAGCATAGTTAGTATCTTTAAAACCTATTTTAAGATCATCAGTTATAATAACCTTATCTAAAGTATCAAAAGAACAATCATCAAGCTCCATCGCTACTCCGTTTAGTGCCCCCATAGCTGGAGTGATCTCTATTAATTGAAGAATAATCGGCTGATCTTTTCCGAATAGTTGGCCAGAAGCAATTCTAAATGCAAGCTGATAACCTATTTGACCCGCAGCTCCTGTTATAGATATTCTAACGGCTTTTTTACTTGGCATATTATTAAAGCTCCTAATTAAATTGAAATTGTTGGTATTCAGTTTCTTCTTCAGCAGCAATAGGAGCTTGATTGATTTCATTATGAAGATCCACTTGCTCATTAAAAGTAGAAGCAACTGCCTCCATTTCAGCTACAGCTGCGTTGTATCTCGAATACATAATAGACCTATACTCTATTGTAGCTTGATCACCTGTTGTTGTTATTTCTTCATTTAGGCAGTGTAGGTATATATCCATATCTACCATGTAATTTTTAATTTGATCTTGAGCTATTAGCATTTGCTCCATACTTGCGGTTAATCCATCAGGAATTATTACTAGAGGAGGATAATCACAGCTATATCCAATAGTTGACACGTTGATTACAAAGAGAAAAAAAATTAATCTAAATATATTCATTAAATCTCATATAAGCTATTTCTTAAGTTTCTTATACTATACCCTACTGTTTTATTAGGTTCCATTTATGTTGTTATGGCTTATCTTTTTAATGTTTAATATAGTATATATCTATAAATTATTAATGAAAAAGCGAGATGTTTTTGCTAAATTTTGATGGAAATTGGTTAAGAAATAGAGATCAGGTAAGGCTACTAAATAAGGGATTAAGAGGAATAGAGAAAGAATCTCTTAGGATTGATCCCAAGGGGGGGCTATCAATGAAACCTCATCCCTTGGAGCTTGGTTCAGCTTTAAGTAATCCTTATATAACTACTGATTATTCAGAGGCATTATTAGAATTTGTTACTCCTCCTTATAATTCTAATTCTGACATGTTGCAATTTTTATGTGATATGCATACATTTTTTTATTCTGTTTGCGATGATGAATTATTATGGTCTCAGAGCATGCCCTGTGAGATTTCCTATGCCTCAAATCTTCCAATAGCTAATTATGGAATATCTAATAAAGGTCTTATGAAATCATTTTATAGGAATGGCCTTGGTTATCGCTATGGAAAGGAGATGCAACTAATCTCCGGTTTACATTTTAACTATTCTTTACCTTTAGATTTTTGGCCTGCTTATAAGGAATATAAAAGAAGCTCACTATCATTAAGAGACTTTGCATCCCAGGAGTATATGTCACTTATAAGAAATTTTTATAGAATTTCTTGGCTCTTTATATACTTATTTGGTGCGTCTCCCATAATGTGTAGATCTTATGATCAAAAAGGTAGTAGCGGCCTTAAAGAACATGGTTCAAATAGTTTATATGGTGAATTTAGCACTTCTCTCAGAATGAGTGATATTGGTTATTCCAATAATGGACAAACTGAATTAGATATATCATTTAACTCACTTGATCAATATATAGAAGACTTATCAACAGCTATCAGAACTCCTAATCCAGTGTACAAAAAAATTGGACTGAAGGACCAAAAACAATATAAACAATTAAATACTAATAATTTACAAATTGAAAATGAGTATTATAGTTTTGTGAGACCTAAGGCTATCTCATTCAATGATGAGCCTCTAATAGCTAACTTAAGAAACGAAGGGGTTGGTTTTATAGAACTAAGAACTTCTGATATTAATATGATGGATCCGTTAGGGATTAACAATGCTCAACTTCATTTCACTGAAGCAGCTTTAATATACTGTTTATTGTCTGATAGCCCACATGTTAGCCCTAATGAGCAAAAAGAAATTGATAATAGGAATCTAGTAGTTTCTAAGGAAGGGCGATCTCCTGACTTAGAATTATTAATAAATGGCAAGCTAGATTCGTTGAAAAGAGTAGGAATTTTAATTCTAGAGAATATTTTAGAAGTTGCTAAGCATCTTGATAGCAATAGAAAAAATAATGATTATTCTGAGTCAGTTGAATCCCAGATGAAATCAATTCATTGGCCTGAAGAAACCCCATCTGCTAAAATCTTGAGTGAAATACAAAAAGAAAGAATAAGTTTCTCTGAATTTTCATTACATATTTCAAAAAGACATTCTTCATATTTTAAAAGCCTGAGTTTATCTGAAGAAAAGTCTAAATTTTTTAAAAAAGAGGCAGAAAATTCTATAGAAAATAGTAAAGAATTGGAGAGAGAAAGCTCATGCTCCTTCGACAACTATCTAAAAAATTATTATAGGAATATTTGATTATGACTTTTGCAATAAAAATTGAAAAGCATGGCCCTCCAGAAGTTATGCAATATACTAATATTGATATAGGTAGTCCCATGAATGATCAAGTAAGAATTGATCATACAGCTATAGGTGTTAATTTTATTGACACATATTTTAGATCTGGTCTTTACCCAATTAATCTTCCGAGTGGTTTAGGCGGCGAGGCTGCAGGAGTGATTAAAGAGCTGGGAAAAGAAGTAAAAAATTTTAAATTAGGCGATAGAGTGGCTTATGTATCACCACCACCTTCAAATTCATATTCACAATCAATATTAATTGATTCAAAAAAATTAATAAAACTTCCAGATGATATTGATGATAAGACTGCTGGAGCTCTTCTCTTAAAGGGCCTAACTAGTTGGTACCTACTCAGAAAGACATTTATTCCTAAAAAAGGTGATTATATTCTTCTATATGCCGCAGCAGGCGGAGTTGGGTTAATAATGAGTCAATGGGCAAGATATTTAGGTTTGAAGGTTATAGGTGTTGTAAGTACGGAAGAAAAAAAGAAACTAGCTTTAGAAAATGGCTGTTCTGATGTCCTATTATCTGGTGAAGATATTGTTGAAGCTGTTAAGTCTATTACAAATGGTTTAGGCGTCCCCGTCGTTTATGACCCAATTGGCAAAGATACACTTTATGACTCTCTTGATTGTCTTAGCCCTAAAGGCTTGCTTGTGAGTTATGGAAATGCATCAGGCGTAATTGATTGCTTACCGATCTTAGAGTTACTTAAAAGAGGCTCTTTATATGTAACAAGACCTACTTTATGGAGTTATATAAAAGAAAGAAAAGATTTCGAAGAAGGTTGCAAAGAGTTATTTAATCTTGTCAGAAAAAAAGCTATTACTGCAAAAATTGGACAAAGCTTTCCATTGGAAAAGGCTGTTGATGCACATCATGCTTTAGAAAAAAGACAAACTAAGGGCTCAACAATTCTTATACCTTAATTATTCAAGCTACTCCTATTGGCCAAATTATCGGTAGTAAAATCATGGTAATGATAAAAACGATCAGTGAAAGAGGGAGCCCAATTTTTATATAGTCAGAAAATTTATAACCTCCTGGACCCATTACTAAAATATTCGCTGGATGTGAAACTGGACTAGCAAAGCTTGCAGAGGCAGCAATAGCGACTGCCATCATTGCTGTTTGAGGAGGAATGCTTAACTCTACACAAGTAGTTAACACAATAGGAGCCATGAGGACTACTAGAGCGGCAGTAGGTATTGCCATTGTAGCAATTGCAGTTACAATGTATAAGCCAGCAATTACCCACCAAGGACCTAGAGGTGACAGTATATTCATAGCCTGACTAGCAACTAAAGCAGCTGCACCACTATTTTCTATTGCTGTGCCAAGAGGCAGCATTCCCGCAATTAGAAATATAATTCTCCAATTAATAGCAAGATAGGCCTCTTCCATACTTATGCATTTGAAGAGAATCATCATAGTTGCGCCTATTACGGCTGATATATATATAGGAAACCAACCAGCAAAAACAGAAAATAAAACTCCAATCATGATAGAGGTAGCAATAGGAGCTTTCTCAGTTTTAGTTAATTTTTGTGAATCAGGCGTCAAAACAATAAAATTAGAATCTTCCTGAAAAATATTAATCTGTTCTCTTGGGCCTATGACTAATAGGGCATCTCCTAGCTTCAGCTTAGTATGGTTTAAATTTGATCTTATAGCTTTTCCTTCTCTCCAAATTGCAATAGGCTCTAGTTCATGCCTATCTCTAAAATTAAATTCTGATAATGGCTGACCTATTAAGCTTGAGCGAGGATCTAAAATTGTTTCAATGATGCTTAATCTGTCAGACTCAAGTGTATTAAGGGGGAGTTTAGATGTTTCTTGTAATTCAAATTCTTGAAGCCCTCTAAGAACATTTAGATCCTCTTGCTGACCTTCAATTAGCAGGATATCCCCACCCTTTAGATTTTGATCAGAGGGAGGCATAATTATTAATTCACCATCTCTGAATATAGCAAGTAAGCGAAAGTCAAAAGCTTCTCCAAATCTATTCTTACTAAAATTTTGGCCTGCAAGAATAGATTCTTTTGGAACACTAACAACAAATAGACTTTCTTCGAGATTATAGATTTCAGTTAGTTCATCTTCTTCTATTTCTTTAATATAATTAAACTCAAGAGAATTACTTAATTCTTCAAGCTTTTCTGGAAGAGTCTGTAAAAGAAGGGTATCCCCCTTTTTTAACGGAATATTAGACAAATTACTCCTTCTTATTAAATCCTCTCGTTTGATAGCTAATACATTTGATTGATATTGTTTACGAAATTCTCCATGTTGCAATAAGCTTCCAACTAATGGTGAGTTATCATCCAAAGAAACTTCTACTAGCTTCATTTTAGTTGACATCAATCCTTGTAGAACAGGAGCCTCTCTCTCAATAACTAGCTCACTCCATCTTAGGAATTCTTGGAATCTATCTAGTGTACCTTGAATTATTAATCTATCGTTTGCTTTAAGCTTTGTTTTTCTTGAGGGCATAAAATCTGTATTAATTCCCCTTTTAATAGCTAAAACAATCAATCCCGTCGCTGTTCCGATTTTACTCTCTGTAAGAGTTTTACCTTCTAGGGATGATTTTATTGGGACCTTAATCTCAAAAACATGAGATTGAAGGCCATATTGAGTACGTAAGTTTCTTTGACTTCTTTTTTGTATATCTTCTTCAAGAGCTTTTTTTGGTAATAAATGCCTACCAAAAACTACCATAAATACAATACCAGAGAATACACAGATCACTCCAATTGGAGAGAAGTCAAATAGTTTAAATGAATTAAATCCAAAACTTTCTAGTGAGTTACTGAGAAGTAAGTTTGGTGTGTTGCCAACTAGCGTGGTCAATCCGCCTAATAGACAACCATAAGCAAGAGGAATAAGTAGCCTTGAGACCGGTACATTAGTCCTTCTAGCAATATCGATAACTACTGGCAACATCAAAGCTGCAACACCAATATTATTCATAAATGCTGAGAAGAAGCTAGCTACCAACATTACAATAATGATTACACTAACTTCTTGAGTTCCTGCTACTTTTAAGATCGAATTCCCAATAATATTAGCAATACCAGTTCTAGTTAAACCATCACTAAGGATAAACATTGCCCAGATGGCAATTACTGCTGCGTTTGAAAAACCTGCTACTGCTTCGGGAGGCGTAACTAAGCCAGTAACTACAAGTGAGCCCATAACTAACAGAGCTATTAAGTCCATACGAAGAGCTTCAGTTATAAAAAGAGTCAGAGAGCCTACTAATATTAGTAAGACAATGGCTATCTGGAGTGTCAATATATTAGAGGAACGCTATTTCAGTCCCATTCCTTTTCTTCACCATTTTCTGGTGTTACAAAGCCAAGTAAGCAACCATTACTTTTATCTTTTAGCTGATGACATCTAATAGAGATATTATCTCCAATATTTACATCCCCTCTTGCCCAGCCTCTTCTAGCTAAGGCACTGGGACTACCTCCCTCTAATGCCCAAAGAGTATTTTCACCATTTTCATTATTAACATTAAGATAGATCCAGGTATGTGGGTTAATCCATAGAAGATCGTCCACTACCCCTTCCATTTCTATGTAGGTAGTCATTTCATAATTGCCATGCGAATGATGAGCCCATGCTGAAGTTAATAAAGCTAAAACTACTAGTAACCCTGAAATAAATTTTTTCATACAATTCCCCTAAAATATCTTTTTAATCACCTAGCGTTCTTCTATCTATATCAGCAAAATCACCTGTGAGCCATCCCTGTCTTTCTTCTGCATCCTGTTGAATTAAATTCCAGCCAGTACCATGGTCCTCTCCATAGTCATACCGCACATAATTTTGGTTTGAATCTATAAATCTAAGAGATTGCTGAAAATGACCTTGAGGTGGATAATTTTCTGGTACCGAAGCATCTACAATATAGAGTTTTTTATTATGAAGAAATATTCCTATAAAAGATCTTGATCCATCATGATTTGTTAATTGTAATTGATGGCCAGGAATTCTATCTATGTGTGCCCAAATATCTAAAGTAACCTCTTTTGCTTTTTTTCTATAATTACTTGCAGCAAAGGCAATTGAAGCTAAAACATCAATAATATCGTATGTATAACCAGCTGGTGCATCGGCTTCCGTTTTGTTTGTTCTCTGTTCATGAATTTCTTTATAATTAGTATAGTCAATTACAGTGAGTGAAAAATTATTTTTTCCTCTTAATGCTGAATAGATCTTACCTGGAAACACTGCTCCATATTCTGAATCATAATCAAAATAAGTAATTTCTGGCTCACCAGGGAAATTAATAGAAAATAGATCTTCCATATCATGAAACATTTCCCAATCTTGAGAGAATAAAGTAGAAGGGAGGATTAAAACCAGTAAATATAGTAATTTTTTCATTTTCATCTATCCATCTTTATTTTTTAATATTAACATTATCATTCTAAATAATAAATTGTTTAATTTCCCTAATTTTTTTATAGTAAATTACCTTCAGTATCAATGAGACTAACCTTTCCTAAATTAAGATTTCTTATGTTATTTTCAATAAGGCTTAAGTCTCCAACTATTACCCAAGTCAAGTTATCAGGCGATAGTATTTTTTGTGCCGCCTCATTTACTGATTCTACATTAATAGAATTAACTAGATTCTCATATTCGTTCCAATAATTATCAGGAAGATTAAATCTGATCATCCTTGCTATGTCGTTAACTATTGAGCGATTTGTTTCCCAGCGACTAGGAAGACTAAGAGTGCTCCTACTTTTACTCGAATTAACCTCTTCCTCTGTTACAGGCTTATCATTAAGGATAGCTTGAATTTCAATATCCATCTCCTTTAGAGCTTCTGAAGTTTTATCAGTTTGAACTGATCCATAAGTTATAAAAGGTCTTTGATTAGTTGTTTCAAGTATTACTGAGCGAATACCATATGACCAACCTTTATCTTCACGGAGATTCATATTTATTCGTGAAGTAAAGCTACCACCTAAATTATCATTCATTGCTTGAAGTGATTCTTCTAGGTCGTTTGATTTTGGTGGAAATATATGCCCAGTAAATATGTAGCTTTGATCTGCTCCAGGTCGATCTATGAGATAAATATTTGCTTCTTCAGGAAGGGATACATTTGAAATAATTTTTTCTGGAATTTCCTTCGTACTCCAGTTTGTGAAGAGCTCTTCTAGTTTTGGTTTAATTTCTTCCATACTTATGTCGCCAGCTATTATAAGAGTGGCATTATTAGGTCTAAGCCAAGTTTTATGAAATCCTTCTAGGTCTAGCTTCTTTATTTCCCCTATAGAATTTTCATTTCCAGACCCTGTCATAGGAAGAGAATAAGGATGATTTTCACCAAATAGAAGCTTTGGAAAAACTCTTTGAGCCATTGAAGATGGAGTTGACTGCTCTTGTCTAATTTTTGAGAGCATCAATTGTTTCTGTCTGTCTATTTCTTCTTCAGAAAAACTAGGATTAAGTATGATATCGCTATAAATTTCTAATGAGGGAACGAGATTATTTTTTAAAGCAGATAGATTGACATATGAGTAATCTAAATTTGAGCCAGCTTCAATTACAGCACCCAGCCTCTCTAACTCTGTACTTATTTCAGTTGCATTCCTATTGATCGTTCCTTGGTCAAGCAAGTTCATAGATAGGCTAGTTCTTCCTAACTTACCAAATTGATCAGCTGCATACCCTGCATCAAATTGGAGACTAAATTGTATTAAAGGAACTGAAGATCTTTCTACTAAAATTAAGTTTAGACCATTATTTAATTGACTAGTCTCAAATTTAGGAAAATTTGCTTCGGGATATTTTTCTGGGTACGGTAAACTGGACCTATCTGCTTTATCAGTATTACTACTAATTAATTTTTGATCATAAGGGGTTATTTCTAAAGTAAATGATGATTCAGAAAGCCATTTATTAGAAATATAGATTAAATCTTCTTTTGTGGCTTTTTCTATCCGTTCTAGTGATGATTTATATGAGTCTGGACTATTACCATAAACTGTATTTTCAGCTAAAACACTAGCCTTACCTGTTACACGTTCAATAGTTCGAATAAAATCTGACCTAATGTTTGTTTTTGCCCTCAAAAGCTCATCAGAAGTAGGACCTTTTTCTAAAAAAATTTCTATTTCTTCCTGAATAATTGAGTTAATTTTTTCTAGGCTTTCTCCTTCTCTAGCTGTTGCCCAGATTAAAAAACCTCCAGCAATTTCATCTGCCATTGCATAGGTACCAGCATCTGTAGCTATTTGTTCTTGGTATACGAGTCTTTGATGTAATCTAGAAGTTGTACCTTCTCCTAAAATTAATCCTGCAACTTCTAGTAAGTCAGATTCTGGATTACCCCATTCTGGTGAAGGCCAAGTTCTATATATTCTAGCTTGAGGCACCCTATCTTCTACAACCATTTTTCTATCATGAGATAATGAAGGAATCCAGGTTTCAAATCTTTCTATAGGTGGACCTGGTGGTATATGGCCAAAATATTTTTCTACTTTTTCTCTAGCTGTTTTAGCATCTATATCGCCTGCTAGAACTATTGTTGCATTATTTGGTCCATAATATTTATTAAACCAGTTTTGAACATCTTCTAGAGTGGCAGAATTTAAATCTTCCATTGAGCCTATTACTGACCAGGAATATGGATGCCCTTTTGGAAAAACATTTGTAGTAATATAATCAAAAGCTTTACCGTAAGGCTGACCTTCTCTTTGCCTCTTTTCATTTTGAACAACGCCTCTTTGTTCATCAAGCTTTTCTTGGTCTATTGCCCCTAAGAGATGTCCCATCCGATCAGATTCTAGCCAAAGTATTAAATCTATAGCTGTGGTAGGGACAGTTTGGTAGTAATTTGTTCTATCGGTATTAGTTGTGCCATTATAGCTCGTAGCCCCAACTTTCTGAAGAGGCCCAAAAAACTCATCATTGTTATTTTCACTTCCATTAAACATTAAATGTTCAAAAAGATGAGCAAAACCAGTTTTCCCCTCTTCTTCATTCATAGATCCAACGTGATACCATATATTTGTAGCTATTATTGGAGCTTTTCTATCTTCATGGACGACAACTCTTAATCCATTATCTAGTACAAATTGTTCATAGCTAATCTCTAGATCTGTATTAATAGGCAACATTTCCTTATTTGGGCTAGGATTCAATATAAAATCTCCTTTTTGTCCACATCCAGAAAAAAAAATTACTATTATTATTAAAAATTTATTTTTCATTCAGTTATGATTCATTGATTAAATTCATTATAGCCTTATTTTAAAAGCTTGGATCGCTCTTGTCTCCATTTTTTAAAATTTTATTTTTTGTATCTAATTGGAAGATTAATTATAGTAAGGATTAATTTAATAAATCAGGCTTCATATTGTGGATGAAATTCTCTTGCTTAATGGTGTTTTAATTAATGAAGGCAAAATATTTGAATCAGATTTGCTCATACATGGAGATAGAATTAAGAGAATTGATCCAAATCTTTCCCATTTACCAGCAAAAAAAGTAATAGATTTAGATGGGAAATATGTTCTTCCAGGCCTAATTGATGACCAAGTTCATTTACGTGAGCCTGGAATGACCCACAAGGGTAATATTTCATCTGAAAGTCAAGCTGCTATTTTTGGAGGAGTTACAAGCTTTTTAGAGATGCCAAATACTTCACCTCCTACTACTACACTAGAGGCGCTAGCAGAGAAGAAAAATAGAGCAAATGGATCTAGCTATGCTAATTACGGTTTTTATCTAGGGGCGACAAACAGTAATTTAGAGCAAATAAAAAAAGTATCATCAAGAGAAGCATGCGGAATTAAAGTATTTATGGGTGCTTCTACAGGAGATATGCATGTGGATGACCATGACGCTTTAGAGAATATATTTCAGCATGCGCCTTTAGTTATTGCAACTCATTGTGAAGACTCTCCTATTATCTGGGAAAACGAGAAATACTATAAAGAAAAGTATGGAAATGACATATCAGTTGCTTTACATCCTAAAATTCGTTCAGAAGAGGCATGTTTCAAATCTTCGTCACTAGCGGTAGATTTAGCTAAAAGATATAACACAAAATTACATGTACTCCACCTTTCGACAAAAAAAGAATTAGAGTTGTTTTCTAAGGGCGATCTAAAGGAAAAAAATATTACTGCAGAAGCTTGCGTTCACCACCTTTGGTTTGACGAATCAGATTATAAAGAGTTAGGTAACAAAATTAAGTGCAATCCATCAATTAAATCAGCAATTGATAGAGAATCTCTAATTCATGCTGTCAATGATAATATAATTGATATAATTGCAACAGACCATGCGCCTCATACACTAGAGGAAAAGCAACAATCTTACTTTTCTGCTCCATCAGGTCTTCCATTAGTTCAACATTCATTACAAATGCTATTTAAACAATATGAACAAGGTTTATTTTCTCTGGAGACAATAGTAGATAAGGCTTGCCATAATCCATCTAGATTATTTAACATAAAGGATAGAGGCTTTTTAAGAGAAAATTTTTGTGCAGATATTGTTATTGTAGACCCAAAAAAAGCTTACAAAATATCGCAGCAGAACTTAGCATATAAATGTGGATGGTCACCCTTAGAGGGGGTTTCTATGAGTGCTAGCATTAATATGACTATTTTGAATGGAAAAATAGCCTTTAAAGACGGATGTTTAGTTACCACTCCAAATGGACGAGAGCTAGAGTTTAACTAAGAATTGAATTATTTTAAGTAGTTATATAAAATGTAGCTTTTGGACTCAACTAAGACTCAGTATGACAAAAGAAAATCAGCTAATAGTGCATAATTTAGAAAGAGCCATAAAGGTGCTTTTAGGTGATGAATCAATAAAAGACCGTCTTTATGAAGCTTATTCTTCTTATATTTCGGAGTTAGATTTATCAGTCCTAGATGATGTTATTAATGAAAAGGTTAATAATCTTCATGAAATGATGCACAAGCAGAAAGCCGTTTCAGGCAATGATCATATTCTGGCGACAATTCAAAAAATGTCTACGATAGAGGCTGGTATTTATAGTAGAGAAATTTTTTCTATTTATAGTTTAGCTATATTTAGTCAGTTAGATGAAGAAAAGAATGTAAATAGATCTCGGGGCCCTTTAAAAGCAACCAAGAAAAAAAATATCAAATCCAGTAATGAAAATTCTATACCAAGTTTTTTAAAAAAATCTAGCTAACCTTAAGATTTTTTAGATAGGTAATTAATCTATACCCAAGTATTAATAGCAATATAGAAGAGTAGATTATTGGCTCTAATGTAGTAACTCGAACTTGCCAGAAAAAATGGACTACACCAAGAGGACCAATCAGATATATTAATTTATGCAGCCTAGCCCAATTTTTTTTTAACGACCTCTGCATTTTATTTGTTGATGTTATAGCTAGAGGTATGAGTAATATTAGTCCTATAAAGCCTAAGGTAATGTATGGTCTAATTATTATATCTTCTATGATCGATAACCATTTTAATTCTCTATCAAGCACTATGTAGATCAATGCATGCATAAACACATAGAAGAAAGCAGCCAAGCCAAGAATTCTTCTGAATTGTATGAGATAATTAATTTTAGTTAATCGTCTAATTGGTGTAACTGATAAGGTAATTAAAATTAAATTTAATCCATTTTTTCCATAGCTATGAAGTAGGCTCTCTATAGGGTTAGCTCCAAGGCCATCAAAAAATCCAAAAATTTTAAATACTGAAATTAAGAAAGGTGTATAGCAGAAAAATATCACAACATATTTTGCTATGATAATTCTAGATTTTTTCATAATAAATTCTATACTTTTATCTTAATAGTTTATTTTCAGATTTAAGTTTTTATATAGGTAATCTACTTCTTCTTGGTAGCCATTGAACATTTGTGTAGGAATTTTAGAAGAAAAAAGCTCTCCACCAATTTGCCTTTCATAAGATTGGCTCCATCTAGGATGAGAGACTTTTGGATTAACATTTGAGTAAAATCCATACTCTCTATAGTTAGCCATTTTCCAAGTCGTTTGAGGCATTTTTTTTGTGAACCTTATATGAACAATAGACTTTATGCTTTTAAAGCCATATTTCCATGGGACAACTAGTCTAATAGGGGCTCCATTTTGATTTGGCAAGACTTCACCATAGACTCCTACTGCCAAGAAAGATAGAGGATTAATTGCCTCTTCTATTGTTAAGCCTTCTCTATAAGGCCATTCTAGAGATCTATATCTGACACCAGGCATTTGCTTAGGATCATTTAGAGTAAAAAATTGAATATATTTAGCATTAGAGTTTGGATTCAGAGAGTTAACTAATTTTCTAAGTGGAAAGCCAATCCATGGAATAACCATAGACCATGCTTCAACACATCTAAATCTATATATTCTTTCCTCAAGCGAATTAAGATCTATGAGGTCTTCAAAGTTAAATACCCCCTTTTTTTCTACTTCACCATCTACCTTAATAGACCATGGCCTAGTTTTAAGCGTATGAGCATTTTTAGCTGGATCATCTTTCCCTGTTCCAAACTCGTAGAAATTATTATAATTTGTAACATACTCATAGGGAGTAAGTTTTTCATTGGCGCTACCATTCCAAGAGGAAAAGTTTGTTATTTTTCCACTAGCAGGCATGAGTTGTTCATTTGAGAATATATTAGCCGTTGCACAAGGAATTACCCCTAATGCAATGCCAGTTTTAATTATATTTCTTCTATTATTAAATGCTGACTTTTTGGTTATTTCAGAAGAATTTATTTTATCTCTTTTCTTTATTAGCATAACTTAAACTCATTTTGTTCCAATTATGATCAATAAATAATAAATTTAAAAGGATTTCATTATTATTTGAAAGTAGAGTAGAGTAAAGCAAAGAAGTATTATTTTTCTTGGCATGTATTTTGCATAATTACTATTGTATATTTTTTTTAGGGGATACTATATGAAACTAATAACTGCTGTAGTAAAGCCATTTAGGCTTGATGATATTAGGAGTGCATTGGCTGATGTCGGTGTTCAAGGCATGACTATAACTGAAGTAAAGGGATTTGGAAGACAAAAGGGTCATACTGAGCTATATCGAGGAGCTGAATATTCTGTTGATTTTCTACCTAAGCTAAAAATAGAAGTAGCTGTAAAAGATGATCTTGTAGAAAGAATTATAGAAGTAATTATTGAATCAGCAAGAACTGGCAAGGTTGGTGATGGCAAGATTTTTGTTACTAATTTAGATGAAGTTTATAGAATCCGAACCGGAGAAGTAGGAGACCAAGCTATTTAGTTTCTGCACTATATAGGGGCGTTGTTGTTTCTGAATGGTGCAAATTAGAGTTCTTCTCTTAGAATACTTAAATATCCACTGAGAGTTTTTTTTGGCATAGATCCTGCATCTATATTAACGGTTATCTTTTTTAGGGGAAATTAATGAAAAAAATATTTTTTATATCAGCTATCCTAGGACTCTTTCCTGTTATTGCTTCAGCTCAACAATTAGATACTGGTGATACTGCTTGGATGTTAATTTCTACAGCATTAGTGTTATTTATGACTTTACCGGGATTATCTTTATTTTATGCAGGCTTAGTTGGCCGAAGAAACGTTCTATCAGTACTTATGCAATGCTTTTCAATTGCCTGTGTAATGTCAGTCCTTTGGGTTATCTGTGGATATAGTCTTGCTTTTGGAAATTCAGTTAATGGTTATATTGGAGATCTTTCCTTAGTCTTTTTAAATGGTATATCTTTCGATACCATGTCAGGAACAATACCTACAACCGTATTTGTTATGTTTCAAATGACTTTTGCAATAATTACTCCTGCTTTAATTGTCGGTGCTTTTGCTGAAAGGATGCGATTTTCTTCAATGCTTCTTTTTACTAGTCTTTGGTTAATTATTGTTTATGCTCCAGTTGCTCATTGGGTCTGGGGTGGTGGCTGGTTAGGAGAATTAGGATTTAGAGACTTTGCAGGAGGTGCTGTAGTTCATCTTACTGCTGGGAGTGCCGCTATAGTCGCTGCTATTGTAATGGGCAATCGCTCAGGCTTTCCTAGCAACACCCTTCCTCCTCACAATCTCACCATGACTGTTACAGGTGCGTGCATGCTTTGGGTAGGTTGGTTTGGTTTTAATGCTGGTAGTGCGGTTGGGGCCAATGGCGGTGCCGGTATGGCGATGTTAGTAACTCATATAAGTGCATCATTAGCTTCACTTACTTGGATGTTTATAGAATGGCTTAAGTATGGTAAACCAAGTGTTTTAGGAATAGTTACTGGTATGGTAGCTGGTCTAGCTACTATTACACCTGCTTCTGGGTATGTAGGTCCAGTAGGAGCTATTGTTATTGGTATCTCAGCTGGCGCAGGCTGTTTTTATGCTACCCAATTCATTAAGCAAACTCTAAAAATAGATGATTCACTAGATGTATTCCCTGTTCATGGTATTGGGGCATTAATTGGTCTTTTGCTTACAGCAATTTTTTCTTCTGTAAAGTATGGTGGAGTAGGTCTTGATGAGGGGAGTATATTTAGCCAATTTAGTATTCAAGTTTTTGGGAGTATTGTCACACTAGTGTGGTGTGGGGCATTAAGCTATATTCTTTTGAAAATTATTAATTCAATTATTCCACTTAGAGTTAGTGAAGATGAGGAATCTAAAGGTCTTGATGTAGTGCTCCATGAGGAAGCTGGATATAATTTATAATTTTTAGTTAAATATTTATTAGAAATAGCGAGGTTTTAATGAAGATCTCGCTATTTAAGGCTTGCATTTCCAGGATAGTGAAAGGAAAAATTTCTTAATACTTTTTCGGTTGATACTGCTTTTCCATCTATTATTCTAGGTCTGAATCTTGATCTCCTTATTGCTCTAATGGTTGATGCATCTTTAAGACCTGGCGGGACAGATTCGATAATTTCTATATTTGAAGCTCTTCCTACTTCGCTGACATCAAACATAATTAAAACTTTTCCTGGCTCAGCTTCAGGATCTGTTGGTTCTGTTAAGCCTCTTGAGGTTGGGTTTTCTCTGAGTACATATTTAGGCTCATTAAATCTTTCATTCCTTAATTCTTCTGCATTTTCTATTATTCCTAAAAGATCCCATGCTTGAGTGTATTCATTTCTATCATTATTTACTCTATTAAAAGCGGTATACCAATCTCCGATAGATATTAAGATATCTACTGTAGTTAAGGTGTCAATATTTTCTTGGCTCTCTGCAACTTCTAAAGCTTCTTTGAGTGCTCCAATACCCCTTCCTTCATTTAGTTTCTGATCTCTATAGCTACTGGCAATCTCTAGTAATGGTTTTATCAGCGCTTTGTTTTGCCCACCTTCATTTTTTGTAACAATAGCTATAGCTCTAGAATAAATAAATCTTGCCTCATCAAATCTATAAGATCTCCTAAGCCAGTCAGCGTATCTATAAAGCCCTGGAAGGAAAGACATTGTTTCAGATCCATGAACTCTCTCCATCAACTGGAAGGCCTCTAGCTCAACTTCATCAGCCCCTTCATAATTTTCCATTTTGACCATAACATTCGAAAGATGCCGCATGATTTCTATTTGATCTTCATTAAGCAAACCATAAATCCTTCTGCTCACAGTTCTTGCTTCATTAAATATACTGATCGCTTCATAGTAGTTATCTCTATTTTGATTTGAAATCCCTAAACCAATAAGCGGCATTATTGTTGACTCAGAATAAAAACCTTCGATGTCTCTGAAGATTTCTATTGATCGTAAAAAATGTTCCTCGGATTCGTTAAATAATTTTGCTTTATTTTTTATCTGACCTAGATTATTAAGAGTTAAGGCTAGCTCTTTACTAGGTCCAAATTCATCCTCAGTAATTAAAACAATTTCTTCAGCAAGAGGTATAGCATCTAAAAATTGCTCAGAATCAATTAAGCTTTTTAGTTCTAATTCAGCTTCTAGCTTTCCTGCTCTATATAGTGCTCGATTAGCTGCACTTTCGATTGCTTTTTGATTTAGCGCAGACGGGACAGAATCTATGAGTAATTGATTTTCTTGATCCTCTTGTGAATATACAAAATTTATAGAAAAAGCTAATAGCAAGAAAATTTTTTTTAAGCTTATTATCATAAATCAACCTATAAGTTTTGGCTCAGATACTGTATTTAACTCAATTTTACATAAAAATAGTTTAAAATTAGAAAATTAATACATAAAAAAATAAATATTACATTAATTAGTCAATATCAACAGTATTTTTTTTGTGTTCGATATTTGTTGTAGAGACTGCTCTCTAGTTTATAATTACCGCGGTATAGGGAGTTAATTTAGGAACTTTTTTATTTTTTTTTTATGCTTGAGATTTAATTTTGAGTTTTAAACCAATGAAACCGACAAAAGTTTCTGAGAATGAATACTTTCACCAAGTAGTAGATTGCCAGTGGGGTTGCCCAGCTCATACTGATGTTCCTGAATATATTCGATTAATTGCCCAAGGTAGATTTTCAGATGCCTATATGGAAAATAGAATATCAAATGTTTTCCCCGGAATTTTAGGAAGAGTTTGTGATAGGCCATGCGAACCTGCTTGCAGACGAGGTAGAGTTGAAGAAAAGCCAGTTGCTATTTGTCGCTTGAAGAGGGTTGCTGCAGATAATAGAGATGATATATCTGATAGACTTCCAAAAGCACCAGAACAAAAGAATGGAAAAAAGATTGCTCTCATAGGAGCTGGTTGTGCTTCTTTGACCGTCGCAAATGATTTAATGCCATTAGGCTATGAATGCACTATTTATGAAGCACTAGATAAGCCAGGTGGATTAATGAGAACCAATATCCCATCATTTAGGCTCCCCGATAAAGTGCTTGATGAGGAAATGGGATACATTATTGATATGGGGGTTGACCTTAGATTAGGTACTAGAATTGATAGTTTTAAAGATCTAATGCAAGAAGGATATGATTCTATTTTTGTTGGGTCGGGCGCTCCTAAAGGTAAAGATCTAAAAATCCCAGGTAGAGAGGATAGCAATAATATACATATAGGAATTGACTGGCTAGAATCAGTTGCTTTTGATCATATTAAAAATATTGGAAAAAAAGTCTTAATTATTGGAGTAGGTAATACTGCGATGGACTGTTGTAGAACTTCATTAAGATTAGGAGCTAAAGATGTGAAAGTTATGGCTAGGAAGCCAAGGGAATTTTTTAAAGCATCAGATTGGGAGCTTGAGGATGCTGAAGAAGAAAAAGTCGAGATAGTTGTTAATCATTCGCCAAAGGAGTTTGTTGTAAAAAAAGGAAAGCTTGTAGGGATGATCTTTGAAAAGATGGAATATGAGATAGATAAAAGTGGCAAGATTACAAGCACTAAGGTCATAGGCGAAGAAATGTTCCCATGTGATGATGTAATATTAGCTATTGGCCAAGACAACGCCTTCCCATGGATCGAAAGGGATTTAGGTATAGAGTTTGATAAATGGGATGTCCCTATTGTAGATGAGAAAACTTTTCAATCTACTTTACCAGGCGTCTTTTTTGGAGGAGATTCAGCCTTTGGCCCTAAAAACATTATTTGGGCTGTAGAGCATGGGCATCAAGCTGCTATTTCAATACATAAGCACTGTGAAGGAGAAGCTCTAGATGACAGATTGCCACGTGGCATTAATCTTAGTAGTGCAAAAATGGGTATGCATGAATGGAGCTATAGCAATGATTTTGATAAATCATCTAGGAGGCTAATGCCTAGTGTTGACCTAAAGAAGAGATTTAATAATTTAGATATAGAGGTAGAATTAGGCTTTAATGTTGACCAAGTTGTAACAGAAGTAGAGCGATGTTTGAATTGTGATTTGCAAACTGTTTTTTTTGCAGATTTATGTATTGAGTGTGATGCTTGTATTGATGTTTGTCCAGTTGATTGCTTAACAATTACTACAAATCAAAGCCAGGAAGCCATTGAAAAAAATCTTACAGCACCAAGGCTAGAGGAAAATCAGCTTTTGTTTGTCTCTGAGCCTTTAAAGCAAACTGGGAAAGCAATGATAAAAGATGAAAATCTTTGTATTCATTGTGGGCTTTGTGCTGAACGATGCCCTACTGCTGCATGGGATATGCAGAAGTCAACTCTAGATATCCCTTATGCTATTGATGAAATGAATGATGGAAAATCAAATTGTCAGCAAAAAAGAAAAGTAGGGTAAACGATTTTGTAATTAGAATTGCTAATGTTAATGGCACTGGTTCCGCTAGTGCTAATACTTTACTTATGAAGTCTATTTTTAGGATGGGCATTCCTGTTACAGGTAAGAACTTTTTTCCAAGCAATATTCAGGGCTTGCCAACTTGGTATGAAATTAGAGTAACGAAGGATGCTTACCTAGCTAGATCTGGTGAAGTCGATATTATGGTAGCTATGAATGCTCAAACATACCAAAAAGACCTTAAAGAGGTTTCTTCAGGCGGAGTTTTGATTTATGACTCAAGTTGGCCTAGACAGGATTTTAAAGATAGGTCTGATATAGAAGTCTTGGGAATACCTTTAGCTAGAATGTGTAATGATCATTTTTCAAATGCTAGAGCCAGAATACTAATGAAAAATATTTCTTATGTTGGAGCTTTAGCCGCCCTTTTAGAAATTGATCTTAAAATAATTAAATCTCTTTTAGGAGAAACATTTGCATCTAAACCAAATCTAATAGAATCAAATATGGAAGCTATAAAATTAGGATATGATTTCGCCACAGAAAATTTTATATGCCCACTTGAAACTAGAACCAAAAAAATGAATAAGACTAAAGATCATATAATGATAGATGGCAATACAGCCGCTGGTCTCGGTTGTGTTTATGCAGGAGCTACAGTTGCAGCCTGGTATCCAATTACTCCATCAACAAGCGTTATGGATGCTTTTAAGTCTTTTTCAGAGAAGCTCCGTAAGGATAAAGAAACTGGTATAAGAAATTATATAATGATCCAAGCAGAAGATGAGCTTTCTGCTATCGGAATGGTTTTAGGTGCTAATTGGAATGGAGCTAGAGCTTTTACATCAACTAGCGGACCGGGAATATCTTTAATGAGTGAATTTATTGGTTTGGCTTACTACGCTGAATTGCCTGCAGTTCTAATTGATGTTCAGAGGGTAGGACCATCAACAGGCATGCCTACAAGAACACAACAATGTGATATTTTATCAGCTGCTTACGCATCACATGGCGACACTAAGCACATTGTTCTTTTCCCTTCTAATCCTAAAGAGTGCTTTGATATGACTAAGGACGCTTTTGATTTAGCTGATCATTTTCAAACACCCGTATTTCTTTTAACTGATTTAGATTTAGGAATGAATGATTGGATGAGTGAGGAACTGAGCTGGGACGATAAATATGTTCCTAATAAAGGAAAAGTCTTGGGCGCTGATAAGTTAGAGAAAATAGATAAATTTTATCGCTATTTAGATAGTGATGGAGATGGTGTAGCTTATAGAACCTATCCTGGGGTTCATCCAAAGGGCGCATATTTTGTGAGAGGTTCTGGACACAACAAATTTGGTGGATATACAGAAGATTCTGAAGAATATCAGGAAGTTATTGATAGGTTGATTAAGAAGTTTAAAACAGCTTCAACTATGGTGCCTAAGCCGGTAATTACTAAATGTAAGAAAAAAACTAAGTCTGCTATTATCTCGATAGGAAGTTGCGATTATGCAGTTTTAGAGGCGATTGATTCACTTTCAGAGAAGGCCATTTATTTAGATTATCTGAGAGTTAGGGCGTTTCCTTTTAGTGAAGAAGTTATTCGTTTTATTAATAATTATGATCATTTGTATATAGTTGAACAAAATAGAGATGCACAATTAAAAAGCCTTTTTCTTGTAGAGACCGATTTTCCAAAGAAAAATATTGATTCGGTTCTTCATTATAGCGGGCTTCCAATTAGTAGCAGCTCCATAGTAAAAACAATTGAAAAGTTAATTGAAAAAGATGAGGTGGCATGAGTTACATATCTAAACCAAAAATAGATCACGCTGGTCTTAGCAAGAATAATTTAGGCTTAACAATTCAGGATTATGAAGGCGGTATGTCTACATTATGTGCTGGGTGTGGTCATGACTCAATAACAGCATCTATATGTCAGGCTTTCTTCGAGCTTGATATTCCTCCACATAGAGTTGCTAAATTAAGTGGTATTGGCTGCTCATCAAAGACCCCAGCTTATTTTCTTGACGCATCTCATGGCTTTAACTCTGTTCATGGGAGGATGCCTTCTGTTGCTACAGGAACAAGTGCAGCGAATAGTGGAATTAATGTAATTGGCGTTTCAGGTGACGGTGATTCACTATCCATAGGCCTCGGACAATTTGCCCATGCCATGAGAAGAAATGTCAATATGACTTATTTAATTGAGAATAATGGCGTATATGGATTAACTAAAGGACAGTTTTCTGCTTCAGCAGATATTGGTTCTAAATTAAAGAAAGGTGAACTTAATGAGCAACCTCCAATTGATCCAGTTCAGATGGCTTTATCTCAGGGAGCTACATTTGTAGCAAGAAGTTTTTCTGGAGATAAGAAACAATTAGTACCTCTTTTGAAAGCTGCTATTAAGCATAATGGATTTGGCTTGATAGATATATTATCTCCTTGCGTAACATTTAATGATCATGAAGACTCTACCAAAAGCTATGCTCATACTAGAGAATTTTTTCACCCTGCTGTCCACCTTGATTATATTCCTCCAGCTAAAGAGATTAAGACAGCATATGATCAGGGTGAGGCAATGCCAATAGAAATGCATGATGGGAGCAAACTTATACTAAGAAAGCTTGAAAAAGATTATAATTTTGAAAATAGAGGACAGGCTTTAGATTATGTTAGAGCTAAGCATAGGTCTGGTGAAATTGTAACAGGGTTACTTTTTATTGATGAAGCTGTACCTGATATGCATCATTTGAACAATACTTCGAATGTTCCTCTAAATGAACTAGAGTTTAAGGATCTTTGTCCTGGGAGTTCTGTTCTTAAAAAGATCCAGAAAGGTTTTATCTAAATTATAGGCTAAAAGGGCATTAAGGAATTTTCTTTAGAAAGTTGTATGTATCCGATATTGATACCTTGTCTCCAACCTAATCCAAACCTAACAGGAGCTAGCTTGATATCGTTTCTTTGATTATAGTTTAAGCCAAAACCACCCACATAATAAAGACTACCTTCAACTCCTCCAAATCTCCCTGTAAAGAGCGAATCTACTGAAGATAAGTTATAAATAAGTATAAAGACTTTAGCTGCATTACCACCAACATCAAATCCTAGAGTAGGCCCTCTCCAGAAAACTTTATTAGTTGTTCCATCACTTAAAAAAAGATCACCATGGCCGAACTTTACGCCTATACCTATGGAACCTGATGCCTCCTCACCCTTAATATACGCATCAGGAAGACCATTATCTAAAAAGGCTTGATTAAGTACATCAGCCATACCTTGGGCTGTAGAGCCAAAGAAAATCTCTGCTTCCCTTAGAATTGTATCTTGTTGATACGGAATTACAGGTCTTTCTGACTCTATAGATTCTGATGTTGTATCTTCATCCGGTTTATTTGGTTGATTAGTGCATGAAATTGACAGTAAAGCTAAAAATAGTAATAAATATAGGTTTATTATTTTCATATATTAGAATCCTAATCTAAATTAGCTTAATTAGTCAATTGAATATTTTTAAATAGAATAATTAATCTAAAGCCCTTGAAATAAGTTCAATTAATTCTTTTTCATTAGAAACTTTTGAGGCTTCATTGGCATCTATTGTGTAGCCATACTTGCCAGAAAATTTTTCGTATATGGGTCTTCTGTATTTAATTAATTGAGGGAAGACCCATCTAGAAAAATCATCAGGATTTATTTTATTTGGGTCATTAATGTTATTTTTTATTAGGTAGTTTTTTAATTCAGAATCAAGAAAAGTCTCGTTAAAATACATAGGTTTAGGATTTTTCTTAGCTCTTTCAATAATTTTTTCTTCCATATCCTTATTAGCTTTAAGATAAATAATTATAGTATGCTCAGCTAGAGTTTTTGATATATCTTCATCAATTTCACAAATGCTACCTCCAGCATCATTAATAAAGTGATCATATCCATAGATTTTTTTTGCCATATCGAGGAACCTAACTACATCTTTCATAGCACCAATTTCAGCTTCTCTATGAAGGGCCTGTCTTTTTTTAAATTCTTTTAGGCTAATTCCTCCTAGGTCTCCATCTCCAACTTTCCCTAAAAAAGAAGATACTGGAGATAAGTTATCAACCGTAATATTACTAGCAATATATATAGAATCACTTCTAAGCAAATCTCTTAGAAATCCTACTTCCATAGCTTGTTTCTTAATATTATCTAGGATAGGTTCAGCAAGATACTTTGTACCTATTCGATAATCCCCAGAATAATGAAACCATTTAGACTTTGGTAATTTGTTGGCTAGAGTTGTTTTTCCAACACCTGACATACCTAATAGAGTGATAGCTTTATTAGGGTTATCTAAGAATTCTTTTGCTGTGATCTTCATTATTTTATTGTAACAGTTAAAAGTGAAATTTAATAAATGCTATTCTTAGTTCCTCATACTCCATTGAATCGAAAAAACATTTCTTGATGGCCTTAAATCACTCAATTCTCTTGTAATAGAAAATCTTATACTACCTTTTCCATATGATAAAGAGCGGATTAATTCTAATGAATCAATTTTCTCCTTTGATAAAGATATTGTATGTTTTAAGCCATTGCTTCTATTAACTTCAGCTTTTCTTGCTATTAATGACCATATATGACCTTTATCATCAATAATGAGCCCGCCTAGACTTAAAATTCTACTATCTGAGTCAATAGTGTGGCCAATTGATCTTGATTTATACCTATAACCAGAAGTATATATTGAGTGTTCATAGGCGCATCCTAGCTGAGGAGAACCAACTATGTCACATGATGTATCACTCCATTCAAAAAAGGATCTATAATTGAAGTTAGCAATAGAATTAACACCCCACGTTTCAAACCCTATTTGTCCCATATAAGCACTTGGCAGACCATGAAATTCATCTTCTCCAATCCACTGAGTATATATTGCAACCGGCAGTTGGTAATTATTAAAAGAATAGCGAAGATCGAATCCTGCTAATTGATTTCCAGGCTCTTCAGCTAAAGATATATTATCAGTTTGATTATCTTTGCCTAAGAACATATTTACAAATGTATCTTTATTACAAAGCCTATTTTTTCCGCAAAATTGGGCAGTTCTTGATAACCCAATTTCTAGATTATCTAAAGGCTTGAAACCTATCCTCCAGCCGAAGAAATGTGAGTATTCAATATTTCTATTTTTTTCTAGCTTTCCATATAGTGCTTGAGTAGTCCATGGTCCTAGCCATTTTAGCCAGAGATTATTAAATGGTTTTGCTACCCTTCTATTTAAAGATATAGAATGAATTCCTCTAATGTTATTTGAAAGAATTAAATTTCCGTCCCAGCCAGGCCCCCACCACTTGCTAGTAGCATTAAGAGATAAAAACCAATTACCTAGTGCCATTCCAATATAAGATCCTGTAGGTCTAGCTCTATTTGTTCCAATGTGCGATTTATCAACCTTCGCTCTTAGGTCAAAATAAAATCTTCCTTTAGCTGTAGACAATCTCCATGAAAGCTCCTCTTCTTTCCTTGGCCTAGAGGAATAGCCTCTAATTCTATCCGTATCATTGGATGCTGAGAAACCTAGACTTGTTTTAATATCATCATGAGATTCATTTTCTGGAAATATTCTTTCTAAAGAGCTAGCTAATTTATTATTATTTTTTAGTATAGTATTTCTATTCAAATTAATATCAGATAGAAAAATTGGCCATCCATTTATTGGTGCATCAATAATTCCGGAATCAGCTAATAATTGTATATCGTGGCGCTGTCTTATATCCCCTGGCTGAATTAATTCAGCATAGATTGAGTTGGAGAGCCAATAAAATAGGCACACAATTAATTGAGCGAATCTGATATATCTAGTAGAGTATTTCATTATTATTTATTATCGCTTTAAACAAACACATCGCCTAGTTTTTTTGTTAACTTATTCAATTTTGGAGGAATTATTTTTTGAAGATTGCAATACTATTAGGTGGATCTAGTATGGAGCGTGATATATCTATTTCAAGTGCTAAACAAGTAATTCAAGCTTTAAGATCTTTAGATCATGATGTTAGTTTGATAGATTTATCCACTGGCATCTTGTCATTAAAATCTGAAAATGAAATATTCAGTAGTAATATTAAACCAACTCCACCTGATTTTATTAATGAAGATAGAAGCATAATTAAAAAAATAATTTCAGAGGCTATTTTTTTAGATTTTGATTTGGTATTCATAGCTTTACATGGAGGAGTTGGGGAGAATGGGGTTGTTCAGTCTATCCTAGAAGAGAAGGGAATTCCTTATACAGGTAGCAATTCCAAGAGTAGTGCGTTAGCAATGGATAAAGATCAAAGTAAAAAGATATTTGTATCTAATGGAGTATTAACACCAGATTGGACAATAGTTACTGAAGATAATGATTTTAATTTTAACTTAGAATTTCCATTAATAGTAAAACCAAACTCACAGGGCTCAACTGTAGGATTAAGCTATGTAGATAATGCTATTTTGTTAAAAAATTCCATTAGTAAAGCTAGATTATATGACAGCAAGGTTATTGTTGAAAATTATATTTCAGGTAACGAATTAACTGTAGGAGTTCTAAATAATGAGCCTCTTTCAGTTGGACATATTATTCCTAGCGATGGAGAAATATTTGATTATGAATCAAAGTACCAACCTGGACTTGCTGAAGAAATATTTCCTGCTGATATTAGCCCTAAATTAGAAAATGAAATAAAAGATATAGCAATTAGGGTGCATAATATATTAGGACTAAATAACTATAGCCGCATAGACTTTATAGTTGATAGTGAGGAAAGAATTTGGTGTCTAGAGGCTAATACACTTCCAGGATTAAGTGCTGGTAGTCTGCTACCTAAGTCTGCTTTGGCAGTAGGAATTTCATTTGAGGAGCTATGTGCTAAGATTGTATCTAAAACAGTCAAACAATAATTTTTAAATTCTAAGATTTTTTTATTGATAGTTTGACATAAAGATTATTAGAGAAAAAATTATTAATAAAATTGAGAATATAAAGTTTATTTTTTGATAATGAATATTAATCCATTTATAAGATATGGTATTGGAAACTATATAAACAATAGAGAAGTACCACATCATATCAATAAACATAGCTATAGAAGAGTAGGTTATTTTTAGATTCCAGGTTGTTTCTTTATTAATTATTTGACTAAATAAAGCTAAGAAGAAGATAAAAATTTTCGGGTTAAGAATTGCTATTATAAGGCCATCTAGGTAGGGATTTTTTATTGTATTTATTCTTATATTTATATTATCTTTATATTTCAAGAGACCGATTATACCTAACCATAGCAAATACACGCCTCCAATATATTTAGCAAAAAAATATATTTGTGGCAGAAGAGAGGTAAGTATTCCTAAACCTGTTGCACTTAATAGTGCATAAATGCCTACAACAATAGCATGCATAAATGATGAAGCATATCCATTGTAAGGTCCATTAGAAATTGTTTGGTTTAGAATTATAACTAGTGATGGACCAGGAGAAGCTGCACCGAGAAGAAAAATGGCTGAAATTATAATAAAATCGTCTATCATCATATGAAGACTATCTGAATAGAAAATGATAAACAATGAGTAGAAGATTTATGAATAAGAATAAAAATACGAAAATATTAACTAATCCAATTAGCTTTTTGGCGTCTTGCTTTGGCGTAGGGTTGTCACCTATAGCTCCAGGTACTATGGGATCTTTATTTTCTATATTATTTTTTTACCTCACTTTGAGTTTTGGCTACGATTTACAAACTTTAATTTTTTATATTTTAATTATTTCTGGATTCTGGATTTGCGGGGAAAGCGCAAAGACCCTCGATTGCCATGATCATCCTAGTATTGTTTGGGATGAAATGTCCGTTATGTATGGAATACTATTATTTGCAGATTTTTCGTCATTAGATTGGATTATACTTTTTCTTTTATTTCGTTTATTCGATATCTGGAAGCCTTGGCCAATAAGCTATATTGATAATAAATTAAGTGGAGGAATAGGTATTATGCTGGATGACGTTTTAGCAGGAGTAGCTACAGTAATTATATTTGAAATGTTAAAAATTATTTTTTAATAAAAAATTATGGCTGAAAAAAATAATTAGTTCTTTGTTTCATTATTTTTTTAGTGGCCCATTAATGGTTATCCCAATTTTATCAAATCTAGCAATTAGAGAATCGCCCAAGGCCGAGGCACTAGTAAGAACCCCTCCATACTTTGAACCTCCAGGTAGGCGATCTGAATCTTCAATCAAGCAAAGAGCACTTTCTACAACAAGTTTTGATGTAATTTTATAGCCAGGATCACCTTTTCCGTGCATTTTAAATAATGATTTTTCTCCATCCTCTGTTTCAGCTAAATACTTACACACAAACCATCCATTTTTTTGTAAATTTTCTGATGGGCCTTCTCCTGGTTTTAGTAAAAATGGCCTTACCAGTCTTTTTATTGGCGACATAAGCACTAAGGCTAAAATTCCTGTAATGATTAAAGATTTTAATGCACTAAACCAGCTTTTGTAAAATGCATATTCTTGATAGGTAAAGTTGGAGCCATAAGGCTCTTGCCTTAACTTTAAGAGAGCATCGCTCCTTCTAACTACTCTTGTATTAATAGCAGACATAATAAATGGCGCCGACCAAGCATTAATATCATTATTTTTAAAAATTTTAAAAAAATCACCACTAAGATATTTTTGTTTATTTGAGTAAGATCCATCAGGATTCAATAAAAAAGTGTCATCTAAATTAATTTCTGTTTTTAGCTTTTTAGTTGAAAACATAGTTTCAATAGTGCCGCCTGATGCTCCACCTTTAAGTGAATAAAAAGCCTCAATTCTTTTAATAGGCTTTTTTAATACTTGTGACACATAAAACACCCCTAGATCAGAGGGAATTGAATCAAATCCACATGAAGGAATAATTTTTATACCTTTTGAAGATGCTTTTTTGTGATGTTTTTCAATTAGAGATTTTACCCAAAAGTTTTCACCGGTTATATCAACATAATGAGAGTTATTATTAATACAGGATGCTACTAATTTTGAGCCATATAGGTGAAATGGCCCTGCAGTAGACAAAATAACCTTTGATCTTAAAGTTAAAACATCCAATGCTAGAGCGTCATTAGCATCAGCAATAAAAATCTCTACTTCAGCAGAGCAGCCTTTAGATACTTTTTTAAGACCCTCTTTATTTCTTCCAGCTATTGCCCATTTAACTTTTGTATTTAGTGATTGTAAATACTTGACGCACAGCTGCCCAGTAAATCCTGTAGCTCCATAAATTATAATATCTATATCTTTTTTCATGCGCTAACTTCGACCCAATTGATTGTATGAGCAATCTAATTTATTATAAATTATTCAAGTAGTTGGTAGTGGTGGGCCCGGGAGGACTCGAACCTCCGACCAATGGATTATGAGTCCACTGCTCTAACCAACTGAGCTACAGGCCCTTTATAGATTATTCATCTTCAAGAAGGAAGCTGCGTAGCTGGTCTGTTCTTGAGGGATGACGCAGTTTACGGAGTGCTTTTGCTTCTATTTGCCTTATTCTTTCTCTAGTAACATCAAATTGTTTTCCTACTTCTTCTAAAGTATGGTCTGTGTTCATATCAATACCAAACCTCATTCTTAGGACTTTAGCTTCTCTTGGCGTTAAGCCAGCAAGTACCGCATGAGTAGTTTCTTTTAGACCATCTGACGTAGCTGTTTCGATTGGAGATGAAATTTCTGTATCTTCTATAAAATCACCTAGACTTGAGTCTTCTTCATCACCAATAGGGGTTTCCATTGAGATTGGCTCTTTAGCTATTTTTAAAACTTTCCTTACTTTATCTTCCGGAAGATCCATTCTTACAGATAGCTCTTCTGGTGTTGGTTCTCGACCCATTTCTTGAAGCATATTTCTAGAAATTCTATTTAACTTATTAATTGTTTCAATCATATGAACTGGAATCCTGATAGTTCTAGCTTGGTCAGCTATAGAGCGGGTAATGGCTTGTCTTATCCACCATGTTGCATAAGTTGAGAATTTGTATCCTCTTCTATACTCAAATTTATCAACAGCTTTCATTAAGCCAATATTACCTTCCTGGATAAGATCTAAAAATTGAAGACCTCTATTAGTATATTTTTTTGCAATGGATATGACTAATCTTAAGTTAGCTTCGACCATTTCCTTTTTTGCTCTTCTTGCTTTAGCTTCACCAATAGATATTTT
>CEUA01051858.1_pt1 | contig 86018 bp, 85 predicted proteins | sample 361541 | NCBI WGS metagenome assembly CEUA01 (sample SAMEA2623079, study PRJEB7988) | marine metagenome | isolation source: saline water (ENVO:00002010), including
TACTGTTGGTATTTATGGATTTGGAAATATTGGAAGAGCATTTTCAAATAGAATTAAAGGTTTTGGGCCAGAAAGAATAATCGCTCATGACCCATATATCCCTCAGTCTATTGCTGATTTATATGGTGTGAAATTAGTCTCTTTTGATGAATTAATCACAGAGAGTGACATCATCACGGTTCATTCACCAGCAACAGCAGAAAATAATCATGCATTTAATTTAGACGCATTTTCTAAAATGAAAGAGAATGTAATTTTCATAAATTGTGCAAGAGGTCCTATTGTTAATGAGTCAGATTTAGCTCATGCATTAAATAATAATATTATTTATTCAGCAGGAATTGATGTTACTGAAATTGAACCACTTGATGCTGAATCTCCATTATTAAAATCTGAAAACTTATTTATAACTCCTCATTATGCAGGAGGATCAAATTTTACAGCTGAGGAAGGGTCAAAAAGGTGGGCTCAAAATGCAGTAAATGTATTAACAGGACAAAAACTTTGGGGTTTAGCAAATCCTGATGTAAAGAGAATTATTACAATCATGAGAACTAAAGGATCAAACAAATGGGATAATATTCCTGATCCAGTAACTGATTTTGACTTTATGTAATACTCTTTTTTACTGTGATTTCATCTTGAAAATTTAGATTTTTGGGTATAGTTTAAGAAATTAAATAGAGAATTAATTAAGAAAAATAGGGGTTTGAAATGGCAACAGATAAAGCACTTATATCACATTTATATAGAAGAGCAGGTTTTGGAATTACTTCAGAACTTTTAGATGAATTATCAAAAAAAAGTTATGAATCAATAGTAGATGATCTTGTTGAAATTGATATTATTCCAGATTTACCTGATGAAGATATTCTTTCTAGATATTATCCTCAGTTACAATCAACTGATAATTTTGGTATGGATAATACCAAATGGTTTTATAGAATGATTAATTCAAAGAAACCTCTTCAAGAAAAAATGACACTTTTCTGGCATCATGTATTTGCTACTGGATGGACTAAAAGTGAACAAGGCCCAACTATGATTGATCATATAGCCATGTTAAGAAAAAATTGTCTTTTAAATTTGAGAGTTTTATTGACTGATTTAGCTTCAGATCCTGCTATGATTTTCTGGCTAGATAACTGTGAAAATCATGGAAAAAATATTAATGAAAATTTTGGTAGAGAGTTATTGGAATTATTTTCAATGGGAATAGGTAATTATTCTGAGGATGATATAAAAGAAGCATCAAGAGCATTTACTGGGTGGACATTTGAACAACCAATTCCACTTTATCCTTATGGTCATTTCAAATCTCAGTTTGTTTTTGATGAAAAAGATCACGATTTTGGAGAAAAAGAATTTTTAGGAAATAAAGGTAATTTCAATGGTGAAGATATCGTTGAAATCATTGTCAAAACTGAAGCATGTGCAAAATTTATTTCCAGACATTTATATAACTTTTTTGTTGCTGATGAACCTCAAATTCCTGCATGGAGCATAGAACCTCCTAAGGATGAGGAAGCAATGAAAATATTAATTCAAACATTTATGGATTCCGATGCAGATATGAAGGAAGTTATGAGAACTTTATTTAAATCAGAATTTTTCAAAAACGCTATGTTTAAGAGAGTAAAATGTCCAGCTGAATTTATAGCAGGAGTATTAAAACTAACTTCAGAAGTTGGGCCTAAAGATGATAGACTAGCCTCTTTACATGGATTAAGTACTGTTATGGGGCAAACTCTTTTAGATCCTCCTACTGTGGAAGGTTGGCATACAGGGAAAGAATGGATTGATGGAGGTTCACTAACAGAAAGAATAAATTATGCTGTTGATTTAGTAACAGATATGAATAACTCAGGTTCAAAAAAATTAGTTGAAAACTTGATTAGTTCTAATGAAGAATTATCTGCTGAACAACTTGTAAATAATGTTTTGAAAAATGCTGGATATTTAGAAGTAAGCGAACAAACATTTGATCAACTTTTAGATATAGCTTCAAAAGGACCATCTATAGGTAACAATAAAGATACAGAGGATCTAAGAGAAAAGATTATTCAACTTTATACTCTCTTAGTTTCATCCCCTGAATTCCAATTAGCATAAGGAGAGAATTATGGTTGCAGAAAAACAAACAAAAAAAGATCCTGTTTTAGTTGTTGTTCAATTATCAGGAGGAAATGATTTCCTAAATACAGTTATACCTTTTACAAATGGTATTTATTATGATGTGAGAAATTATGTAGGTCATAAAGAAGGAGATTCACTACCTTTTACAGATGATTTAGCTTTTCATCCAAATGCTGAGCCTTTTAGAGATATTTTTAAAGAAGGTAAGATGGCTATAGTTCAAGGAATTGGATATGAAAACTCCTCAAGATCTCATTTTAGAGCAATGGATATTTGGCATACATGTGAGCCAAATGCAGTTGCAACAGAAGGATGGCTAGCTAAAGTTATAAGAGAGTTAGATCCCAAGTCTTCAAATCCTTTAACTGCTGTAAGTTTTGGAAAAGGATTGCCTAGAGCACTTGCAGCTCCAGGAGTTATTGCAACAAGTGTTGATAATTTAGACAATTATGGACTAATGACTTCAATTGAAGATAACACTCAGCGAATGGCTAACCTTGAAGTATTTTCAAGAATGTATACTCCCGCAGATGAGTGGATGGGAGGACGGCATGAATCAGGTGTAGTAATGAATTATTTGGCAAATACTGGATCAGGTGTTCTTCAAGGGGCAGATATGCTTAAGGATGTTCCTTCAAGGTATAAATCTTCAGTTGAATATGCAGATAATTCGATAGCTAAAGCCTTAAGAGACGTTGTCAGAGTTCATACAGCAGGCCTTGGAACAAGAGTATTTTATACTCAACATGGTGGATATGATCACCATGCTCAAGAAATGCCAGCTCATGATAGATTAATGGGTGAACTATCTCAAGGGATTAAGGATTTCTTAGCAGATTTAGAAGAGCATGATGCCTCAGATGAAATAGTAATATTAGTTTTCTCAGAATTTGGAAGAAGAATGAAAGATAATGGTTCGGGTACGGATCATGGATCAGGTGGAGGAGCTTTTATTATAGGTAATCGAGTTAATGGTGGATTATATTCTGAGTATCCGTCTATTGACCCATCTGAATGGTTAAATGGTGAAGATATGAAACATACATTCGATTATAGAGGTGTATATGGAACTTTATTAGAACAACATTTAGGACTTGATCCTTCTGAAATTGTACTAGGTAATTTTGAACAATTGAGCCCATTTAAATAAAGAGGTAATAATGACACAACAAAAAGAAAAAACTAACCAACCTCCATTTGCCATACTTAGAGGGGGTTACAAATATAAAGAAACCTTAGGAATGAGAAGAGTTACAACTTACTGTATGGATATGGTTGAAACTAAAGATGTTCTTTATGTTCTTATTAGAGCAGATGGTTCGGGAGGTAATATTAGAAGGATTAACTGGAAAGATGAAGATCTTGATGTATTTGGTAATTTTAAATGGCCAGTTCAGATGATACAAGATTCTAATGGAATGTTTTATGTTTCTGACGAGGGAGACCACTGTGTACATGCCTTAATTGATGATGGAGAAAAAGGATATGTTCCAATTGGACAGACTGCAGAAGCTCAGGAATCAAATACTAAAACTTCTAAAATAGGTGAATATGGGTCAGGTGAAGGACAACTTGATTCTCCTTCAGGTATAGCTTTTGATCATGAAGAAAATTTGCTTATTGTAGATACAGGAAACAATAGAGTTCAAAAATTTTCAAAAGATGGGAAATTTATAGAAACTATTATAAAAGATGATGGAGAAGCAGCTCTCGATATGCCTTGGGGAATTGCAGTTAATCATAATGGGGAAATATTAGTTTCCGACTGGAGAAATAATAGAATAAATAAATATGATTCAAATGGGAAATATATTAGTTCTTTTGGGGAAATACCTAAATCTCTAGGAGAAGATTTTATTCAACTTAGTGGCCCAGCTGGACTTTCAATTGATGAAGATGCTGATATTTATGTAGCTGATCGAAATAATGACAGAGTAGTTATTTATGACAAAGAAGGAAAATATGTAACTCAGTTTACAGGAGATGCAACTCTTTCAAAAATTGGAAAAACTTACATTATGTCTAGTCCTAGAGTTCTACGGCTTAGAGAAATGTCAAACCGAGAAGTTTGGAGAAAACTAAGAGCTCCTGCTTCTGTCAGAACATATGGTAAATTAATTTATATACCAGATTTTGGATGTCACCGACTTCAAGTATACGAAAAGGAAAGTTATCCATTAACTAAAGATGAGATATTTGAGCAACCTAATCATCCTACTCTGTATAATGTTTAGGTTTTAGTTGTGCCTATAGTTTTTGGTTTTTCAAATCATAGAAAAAATTCATTAGAGAAGGAGCTTTCTAAATTCTCTTATGACTCAAAACAATTAGGTGCTAAGTCTTTAGCTGTATTTGGTGATTTTCCATTAAGTAAGATTACTCCAGATACATCCTTGGATTTGTTAATTATTCAAGAAACTGATGAAAAGTTTATCAATAGAGATGAATTTTGGATTACCCATCTAAGGCCATCTGTTCATACTAGATTTTTTGTATATACGCCTAGTGAATTCAAACAACTTTCTAAGACTAATTATGTTATAAATAGTATAAAAAAATCTATGGAAATCATTTTCCAAGATGACGACAAGGTACTAGGTTAAATGCTTGAAAGTAATATAAAAGAATCTAAAAGATGGAAAATTCAATCAGACTATGATTTTGATCTTGCAAATAGATTATTAAAAACTGATCATTCTGCTTCATGCTTTTATTTCCAGCAAGCAGCAGAAAAATCTATTGTTTCTTACTTAATCTTGAAAGGATCTGATAAAGTTTGGGGTTCTTCAATTTCAGATCTTGCTGAAGATTCTATAGCAATAGATCCTACATTTGATTTTTTGAAATCTTATGGCCCGATTTTAGATAAATATTTATACTCAACCAGATATCCTACTTATTCTATTTCTGGAGCTCCATACGAAATTTTTGATTTAGATGATGCTGAAAAAGCTAAGGAATTATCATCTGATGTAATGAAATTTTGTGAGGAAAAAATAAAGGAAAATCAATGATAGATAAAGTTGTTTTGCTAGATAAAGCTATCACGTTAGCTGAAGTATATGGCAATAATTTAGATACAGTTGTTTATACACAAGGCTGTGGTTTATCAGCTAGGCTGAGATTAGAAAAAATTGGATTCAATACAGAAGCTAAATCTTTTGCTAATTCAACTTACGAAGAATTAATCAATACTAGAATTTCAACTGAAGGTGATAAATGGAGAAATGATAATAGAGCCGGATTAATCTGGTTAGATGATTTATACGAAATTGACGAAAATTCAAAATTTGTTAAACCTATTATTGATCAAGCCAATATATTTATTAATGATTCAATATTAGACCCCAATATACAAGTCGAAGATCAATTCTTTGTCTCATCAATTATGGGACGAGCTTTCAGACACAGTAATAATATAAAGTATATTGATTTTATGGTTGATCATGTTTTGAATTCACCTCTCATGAGAGCAGATGGTGTATATATACATTCTAAAATTGCTGAGTATCCATGGGGTAGAGGAAATGGATTTGCGGCTTATGGAGCAATAGAGGCAATTATTTATAGTCCTAAAGACTATCCTAGAAGACAGGAACTGATAATTAAGCACAAAAGACACTTAGATGCACTTATAAAACTTCAAACTAAAAATGGAGCTTGGAGGCAAGTGATTGATGATGAAGATTCTTATGAAGAACTTACTGTAACCTGTATGATTGGATATGCTTTAGTAAATGCTCTAAAAATGAACATATTATCGAATGAATATATGGAGATTTTAGAAAATACTTGGAATTTTGTAGATTCTAGAATTGAAGATTCAGGAATAGTACATGATTCCTGTACAGGAACTGGTTCATTAAGTTCGATAGAAGATTACTTAAATAGAAAAGCAGAAAATGGATTTGATAATAGAGGTGGTTCTTTATCTGCATGGTTCCTAGTAGATCTATACAAACTTCTTAACGATTTATGAAAAATTTATTTGATAAGATAATCGTTGGATCTGGATCTGCAGGATCGATTTTAGCAAATAGACTTTCTGAAGATTCGAATAACAATATTTTACTTATTGAGGCTGGCAATGATTATAGCAACGTAGAATCAATGCCTGAGAATGTATATTATGGTCATCGAAATGTTCCATCTATTGCATCTTTAGAATCTGATCCGAGTAATTGGGCATACAGAGCAGAAAGCACTAAGAATGGCCCTGAAATACCTATACCCAGAGGTAAAATCATAGGAGGATCTTCATCCATAAATGCTCAGATTTTACTTAGAGGTATAAGAGAAGACTATGATAGATGGGCTGAATTTGGCAATGAGCAATGGTCATTTGATAAAGTTTTGCCTTATTTTATAAAACTTGAAAATGATTTGGATTTTCCTAATGATGATTATCATGGTACAGATGGATATATAAAAGTAAAAAGAGTTCCAGAAAAAGAATGGGATCCAATCCATAAAGCATTTTATAATTCTTGCATCGACTTTGGATTCCCATCTTGTCCAGATCATAACAAACCTGATTCAACCGGTGTAGGAGCTCTTGGTTTTAATCAAATAAAAGGAGTTAGACAAAGTACAGCAATTACTTATTTGAATGACATAAGGTTTAGGCCAAACCTAAATATAAAGTCAAACTGTTATGTAAAAAAAATAATTACAGATAAAAATAAAGCTATAGGAGTAGAAATTATTTCAGATTCAAAATCTTTAGAAATATACTCAGATGAAGTTATAATTTCTGCAGGAGCTATTGAATCTCCAAAACTTTTATTAAATTCAGGAATTGGCGATTCTCGACAGTTGTCAAAACATGGAATTGAAACTATTTGTGATTTACCGGGTGTAGGAAAGAATCTAAGAGATCATCCTATGACATTCATAACATGGAAAGCTAAAGAAAATTACTCAGCTCCTGTAAATAATTATTCTCGAGTTGCAATGGCTTTAAGGTATACCTCAAATAATTCAAATTGGAAAAATGATATGATCGTTTATATGGATTCCAGTGATGATAAAACAACATTTTATCCACTAGCTCCTAAAGGGATCAGAGCAAATCTAACTTTAAACTTAGAAGAGAGTTCAGGAGAAGTTTCATTAAATGAAAGTGATCCAAATCTATACCCCAAACTAAATTATAATTATCTCAGCACAGAAAATGATATTAATCGATTTATTGAAGGTGTCAAAATATTAGAATCTATAGGAAATAATAAAGAATTTCAAAAATATGCCGATGAAATGATTCTTCCGGACACAAATACAAGAAAAGATGATAAACTACTGAAAAAATGGTTGCATGGAAAGATGGTTACAGGTCACCATAGTAGTGGAACTTGTAAAATGGGTTCAGATCAATTAGCAGTTGTTGATCAATCTGGTTCAGTTATTGGAATGAATAACCTAAAGGTTGTTGATGCCTCTATAATGCCCGATTGTATAAGAGCTAATACTAATGCAACTGTAATGTTGATGGCAGAAAGAATAATAGATTTATGGTAAGGGAGTTATGTGATGACTAAAATGTCTGGTGGAGATGCTCTAATTAGTTCATTAGAACGTGAAGGAGTAGAAGTTATATTTGGATTACCTGGTGTTCAAATGTATGGAGTTGTTGATGCACTAAGAAGGAATAAAAACATCAAGATGATCGTTCCTAGGCATGAGCAAGCTACTTCATATATGGCTGATGGTTATGCAAGAGCAAGTAGAGGTATTGGAGTTGCTATGGTTGTTCCAGGTCCAGGACTTTATAACGCTGCTGCGGGTTTATCAACAGCATATTCTTCCAACTCCAGAGTTTTAATGATTGCTGGTCAAATACCTAGAGCAACTATCGGTAAAGATATGGGTGGGCTTCATGAAGTAAATGATCAAATAGAAACTATAAAGCCAGTAACTAAATTTCAAAAAAGATTACTAAGGCCTCATGAAATACCAGAAGGTGTATCAGAAGCTTTTAGCCACTTAAAAAATGGAAGACCAAGACCTGTAGAAATTGAAATGCCCCCTGAGACTATGGTTGAATCAGAGGATGTTCAATTATTAGAGGCATCAGTTTTTGAAAGGACACAACCTGCTGATAATTCTATTTCAGAAGCTGTAAAAATGATTCTTGCGGCTAAGAAACCTGTTATTTATGCAGGAACAGGAGTGATAAGATCAGAGGCTGAGCATGAGTTACAAGAATTAACTGAATTAACTAACATCCCTGTAATTACTAGTGCAGCTGCTAAAGGTGTAATTTCTGATGAACATCCTAATTCTTTAGGATCAGGACTGACAGGGGAGGGTCAAATTAAGAATTACTTAGAAACAAGTGATCTTATAATAATATTAGGTTCTAGATTTGCTATAAGATATCCAGCTGCAGAAAACACAAAAAAAATTCAAGTTGAAATTGATAAAAGTGAAATTGGTAAATTTCATAAAGATGTACTTCCTGTGATTGGAGACGCTAAAATTTCTATTGATAAAATTTCAAAGGGAATCAAGTCAATGGGTGGAACAAAATTAGAATCTCCGGCCGAAGAGGTAAAGAAAATTAGAGCTATCCTTGATTCAGGTGAAGAAGGGTTGCATCCTCAGCATGAAATTTTGAACTCACTTAGAGATGGTATGCCTAGAGAAACAATTTCAGTTTGGGATATGACTCAAATGGGCTATTATTCTAGAGCTGCATTTAAAACTTATAATACTTCTACATATTTTGATTCTGGTTATTCAGGCAATCTTGGTTGGGCATTTCCAACTGCAATAGGTGCAAAAGTCGCTAAACCTGATACTCCAGTTGTATCTGTTTCTGGTGATGGAGGTTTTATGTATAACGTCCAAGAACTATCAACAGCAGTAAAGTATGGGATTAATTTAGTAGCTGTAGTATTTAACGATGGATATTATGGAAATGTGCGTAGAGACCTAGAACTTGATTGGGGTGGAGATTATGGAACAAGTTTTGTAAATCCAGATTTTGCTAAAATGGCTGAAACTTATGGTGCTAAAGGAATATCAGTCGATGATCCTACTAAAGTAAATGATGCAATAGAAGAGGGGATAGCAGCAAATAAACCGACACTTATTGATGTCAATATGCTGGATACCAATGAAGTCCCAAGACCATTCGCAGGTAGAGCTCCTTGGACATTACCTCATGATGAATTGCTAGATTGATATAGTTATATAAATAATGCTATAAACTTGTTATCGTATAATTATTAGATAATTATTTATTTCATAATTAAATGAGAATTAGAAACTTCAGCATCATTGCCCATATTGATCATGGTAAATCTACTTTAGCGGATAGATTTATTGAATTTACTAATACTATTTCTAGCAGAAATCTGAAAGATCAGGTTCTTGATACTATGGACCTCGAAAGAGAAAGAGGAATCACTATCAAGGCACAAACAATTCAGCTTAATTATAAGTATGAAAATAATGAATATATACTAAACTTAATTGATACTCCGGGGCATGTAGACTTTACTTATGAGGTTTCTAGATCTTTGGCTGCCTGTGAGGGCGCTTTACTTCTAATTGATGCTACTCAAGGAGTTCAAGCTCAAACTATTTCAACTATATATCAAGCAATAGATCAAGATCTGGTTATTATTCCTGTTATTAATAAAATTGATTCACCTTTAGCTGAAACAGATAAAATCATTTCTGAAGTTTCAGAAATTTTAGGATTCGATGAATCTGAAATTTTAAAAGTTTCTGCCAAAGATGGTACAGGTGTAGATAAATTACTTGAAAAGATAATAGAAAAGATTCCTTCACCAAAAGACTCAAATGAGAATGATGGTCTCAAGGCTCTAATTTTTGATTCTATCTATGATTCATTTAAAGGAGCTATTGCGTATGTTAAAGTTTTCAACGGAAAAATTACCAAAGGGCAAAAGCTATATTTTCATAATTCTGAAACTGAACTTGAAGCTATAGATATAGGTTATTTAAAACCTCATCAAGTTTCATCAAAATCATTAACCACGGGTTATGTCGGGTATGTAGAAACTGGAATTAAGAATCTGAAAGATATCAAAGTAGGGGACACTATATTTGATATAGATCATAAAGAATCAGAACCTCTCATAGGATATAAAGAGTCTTCTCCCACAGTTTATACTGGCCTATATCCTGTAGATTCTGACAAATATCAGGAATTAAGAGATGCATTAGATAAACTTTACTTAAATGATCCAAGCTTAGTTTATGAACCAGAAACTTCAGCTGCCTTAGGGTTCGGTTTTAGATGTGGTTTTTTAGGTATGCTACACATGGAAATAATTCAAGAAAGACTAGAAAGAGAATATGATCTTGAGCTAATTACTACTGCTCCAAGTGTCACACATAGTGTTTACATGAAAAATGGAGAAGTTAATAAAATTCAAAATCCTTCAGAATGGCCTGAAACTCAACATATTGACTATATAACTGAGCCATGGGTTAAAACTACAATAATTACTCCAGAAAATTACATAGGAAAAGTTACCGAATTTTTGTCTAATAAGCGTGGAGAATTTGGTCAAATTGACTATATACAAAACAGTAAAAATGTATCAAATCAAAGAGTCATAATTACTCATTTTCTTCCACTATCAGAAATTTTGATTGATTTTTTTGATGGTCTCAAATCTTGTTCTTCTGGATATGCATCGATGGATTATGAATTAATTGAAGAAAGAATAGCAAGTTTGGTCAAACTTGATATTTTAGTTAATCATGAAAACGTTGATTCTTTGTCTCTAATAACCGATAAAACTAGAGCTGCATATAAAGGAAGAGGCTTAGTAAGTAAATTAAAAGAACTCATTCCTAGACAAATGTTTCAAGTTCCAGTTCAAGCTGCAATAGGAGGTAAAATTGTTGCTAGAGAGAATATTAGTGCCTTAAGAAAAAATGTTCTTGCAAAATGTTACGGTGGAGATGTGACAAGAAAAAGAAAGTTACTCGAACAACAAGCAAAAGGTAAAAAAAGAAGAATGAAAATGATAGGATCTGTTGAAGTTCCACAAGAAGCTTTTATGGCAGTTCTAAAAATTGATTAATATTTCTCTAATATTAGTTTTGAATTTTTCAAAAAGAAATTAGATGCTTTTACAAGGCCATTTGGATTCCCTGTATCAAAATGATAACCCTCAAGGATTTTACCTGATACTTCAGAACTTTTGAGTGAAAGTGAAAGAGCATCAGTTAAATTAGTTTCACCTTCATCACTATCATCTATTTGATCAAATATACTGTAATCTAAAATATATCTTCCTAAAATTCCTGTGCTTGAAGGTGCTTCAGATATTTTTGGCTTTTCAACTAGATCTGTAATTTTATATCTATCTTTTTCTTTATTAAAATCAACAATTCCTTTTTTTTCTATCTCATTTTTCTTAAGTTCATTTAAACCTATGACATGACCACCATGCTTATCATAAATTTTTTTCAATTGCTGTAATGAATTAGGTTTTGAAAAAATAAGATCATCGGGCAAAATTACTGCAAAAGAATTATCACCGATTATTCTTTTAGTTAATTTAATAGCGTGTCCAACCCCTAGTGGCTTTTCTTGAAGTAAAAATCTAATATCTGAAGACTTAATCATCTCTTCAATATTAATATTTTCCTCATCAAGTGATTTTGGCATATTTTCAATTTCAGAAAAATATGATCTAAGTGTATCCATTCCATCACCAATAATAATTAATATATTTTCAATACCAATTGAAATAGCTTCCTTAACAGCAAAATGAATTATAGGATAATTACCTACTGGAAGCATTGCCTTTGGAACAGAACGAGTTACTGGCATTAATCTTGTACCAAGTCCGGCACACGGAATAACAGCCCAGTTTAGATTTTTATTGCTCATTGAGATAAATTTCCCCTCTTTCCACCATGATAGATATAAAATGAAAAAATAGCAAAAATCGTTCTAAAAACTTTGATGTTCCCTTATCATAAAAGTATTAAATAAGTTAAATATGAAAATTGAAAAAATTGAAATTAGATATTTGGAAGGCAAACTAAGTGAACCTTTTGGATGGTCTCAAAGATGGACTGATATAAGAAGTGTTATAAACATAAAAGTTATTACAGATCAAGGTATAGTAGGGTGGGGTGAAACATTTGGCTCTAAAGAAACATTAGATTCAGTAGCTTCTGTTCTTAAGATTGCAATTGGAGAGGATCCCAGATTTATCCAAAAAATATGGAATAAACTTTATAGAGCAACTTTTCAAGGCCATGTTTTTGCAAAATCAGCAGTTTATGCAATAAGTGCTCTTGATACTGCCTTATATGATATCGTTGGAAAAGCAGAAAATAAGAGCGCCTCAGAAATTTTAGGTGGTAGACTTAGAGATTCTATTCCAGTTTATGCTACGGGACTTTACTATTCTGAAAACTATGCATTTGAACCTTTGATTAAGGAAGCAGAAGAACATGCTATAAATGGATATAAAGGTATGAAAATGAAAATAGGAGCTCTTACTTTAAAAGAAGATTCAGAAAGAGTTATAGCTGTTAAGAAAACTATTGGAGATAACATTAAATTAATGTTTGATGCAAACGAAGCATATGACCCAATAAATGCAGTCAGATTTGCCAATCTAGTCTCAGATATTGAATTAGAATGGTTTGAAGAACCTTGTGCTTCTAGAGACGATAAAGCAAATAAATATGTTCAAACTAATTCTAATATTCCAACTTCTGGTGGAGAAAGTCTTTCTACAAGATGGGATATAGTACCTAGAATGGTGAATAATATTTTTGATATTTTTCAACCAGATATTTGTGCAGTAGGTGGCCCTTCAGAAATGCACAAAGTTGGAGTAATTGCACAAACTTTGGGTAAAAAATTTAATCCACATTTCTGGGGAACAGGTATTTCTTTTGCAGCTGCACTTCACTCTTTATCTGTCCAACCTTTGTCTCAAATTGGAATGAATGATATCCCATATGAGAATGAATCAGTTTTAGAATGTGACAGAACTCCTCATCCTGTTCGTGAAAATTTGACAGAAAATATATTTGTACCTAAGGATAGTAGAATTGATGTACCTACAGGAGACGGGCTTGGTATAAATGTTGATGAAGATGCTTTAAGACAATTTACTCAAGGGAGTGTATTAATTATTGATTCTCCATCATCAGGTCAAAGAATTTTTTAATAAATAAACCAAAAAGTTATGAAAAAAAAATTAGGTCAAAATTTCTTGAGAAATCCAGATATTTCACAAAAAATTGTAAATTTATCTGGATTTGATACTAGTTTGAACATTCTCGAAATAGGTCCAGGTGATGGGGCTTTGACTGACAATCTTTTTGATAATTATGAAAACATTACTTTATTAGAATATGATTCAGATCTAATTATTCCATTAAAAAATAAATACAAAAAATTTAAATTTAACATAATAAATGATGATGCTAGGACATATCAAATCTCCGACAAATCAAAAGTAAATATTATAGGAAATCTTCCTTATTATGCATCAAATATGATTATTAGAAATTTTATGATCCAAGAACAGGTAAACTCAATGGTTTTTACTGTGCAAAAGGAAGTAGGTGAACAAATAGTTGCTGGTCCTGGAAAAAAAAGTTTTTTGAGTCTATTAATACAATCATCTTGCTATGTAGAAAAATTATTACTTATAAAAAACTATGAATTTTTTCCTATTCCTAAAGTTGATTCAATGACAATTAAAATAACTCCAAAAGGTATAAACAGTGATCCGGAATATATAGAATTTATAAGAAAAAGTTTTTCTAATCCGAGAAAAAAAATATTAAATTCAATTTGTATGGGATTTGACTTAAGTTCAGATAAAGTAAAACTTTTATTAGAATCATCGAATATAGACGAGAGTTTGAGACCTCAACACCTTGAATTAGATGAATGGGATAAATTATTTAATAATTTTAAGAATTATGATTTCGCTAAATAGTTATGCAAAATTAAATATTGGTTTAGAAATTTTAGATGAAAGAGAAGATGGTTTTCATGATATTTCTACAATCATAACTAAGATAGATTTATCTGATCAAATTTATTTTGATCTTTCAGATGAAAATAAAGTTATACAAAAAGGAATTAAAGAGAAAAATAATATAGTCTATAAAGTCCTTATGTATATGCTTGAAAAGTATAACTCTCGTCAAAAAGTTAATATTAATATAATTAAAAACATTCCATATTCATCAGGCATGGGAGGTGGCTCTTCCAATGCTGCAGTAGCTATAGAGGGTATAAATCAAATCTTATCCCTCAATTTAGATTCTAAAGAAAAATTTGATATAGGCTTAAGCTTTGGTTCAGATATTCCATTTTTTCTTTCAAATTCAACTGCTAAAGTAACAGGTAGAGGAGATAAAATATCCTTTATAAAATCACCAAATATGAAAAACGTAGTTATTTTTCACCCTAAATATGAATTATTAAACAAAACACAAAAAGTATTTAAGAATAATTCAATCTTTACAGATGGTAAAAATCAAAAAAAAATACTAAATGAAATAAATAACAATATAAAAATAAAGGGACCCATTTTCAATGGACTAGAGAAGTCAGCTTTAGATATTTTTGAAAATCTTGATAACATAAAGAAAAAACTTATATCACTTGGGGCTAATAACCTATCCATGACTGGAGCTGGTCCAACATTTTACTCTATTCAAAATTCTCTTCATGAAGCTGACACATTAAAAAAAATAGTAGATAATTCTAATCTAAATTTACTTACTATTAATACTAGAATCTTATGAATAATTATAATATTGCATTATCTCTAATTTTGATTTTTGCTAACTGGTTATTCGTATCATCATATATTAATATTTATAAATTTTTTACGTTTGAAAAAAACGATAATATTCCCAAAAGTATTCTGATAATAAATATTTTTACTTTTATATTTATATTCGTTGCATACATGTTTCCAAATATATATTTTCAATTTAGATCAATAGAAGATTTTGAGTTTTTGCCATATTTTTTTATTGTCATATTTATATTTTGGATCCTAATAATATATGGTATTTATTTATATATTTTTGAAAAGATACGGATACTGCATATATTAATACTTGTTTTAATCACATTGATAAATATAAGCTTTATCTATCCTGTTTTACTCTCATTGGCATTTAATAAATATGAATAAATATAAACAAAGTTTTACCATTAAAGAAGATATAGATTTATTGAATACCTTAGATTCTGGACAATCTTTTGCTTGGGAAAGAATTGATGAAAATGAAAAAGTTAGATTTAAAGGTTTCTTTAGAAACTCTGAACTATTGGTTTTTGAACAAAATGAATCAATAATTGTTAAAATCCTTAATGGTTTTGAAGATGACTTAAAAGATAGATTTATAAACTACCTTGGAGAAGATCCATTTACATTAGATGACTTTAGTACTCTTATGAATGATAATGTGATTTCACCTGTTATTCATAAATATCCTAAACTTAGAATTTTGAAACAAGAACCATGGGAATGTATGGTTGGATTTATTACTTCTTCTTGCTCAAACCTTGAACGAATAAAGCATCATATGAGATTATTAAGAGAAATTAATCAAGGCAAATTTCCTGAACCAAATAAAATGTTTGAAATTGGTGAAAATAGACTTAGAGAATTAGGATTCGGGTTTAGGGCTCCATACATAATCAATATTTCAAAAGCTATAATTGATGAAGAAATAAGTATTAATAAAATCTATAACTCAGATTACAGAAAATCTTTAGATGACTTGATACAAATTAAAGGAATTGGAAGAAAAGTAGCTGATTGTATTTTAGCTTATTCATTTGATAAAAAAGAAGCTTTTCCAGTAGATAGACATGTTCTGAAGGGTTTAATTCGATGGTACAAATATCCAAAAAAAATATCTCCAGATAAAGCTAGTGATAAAGCAAAAAGAAAATTTGGAGATTTATCATCTCATGCACAACAATATATTTTTCATAGACAAAGATTAGCAAGTAGAGCCGAGATGTGGGGCGGTGATCATAAAGTTCATGCTATAGACAGTGATATAAAGTAGATATAAAATCTTTGCTTGCTTTTAGTTCTTCTATTTTTATATTATTTTCTGTTTCTATTAAATGCTTAATTTCTAAATAATATGAGATTTTTTTCATATTAATCTTAGATAAATTCACCGACCTTAAAAATTCTTCTCTTGCTTTATCACTAAAAGAAATTATTGAGAAGAATAATTTTTCAATTTGACTTGAAGAACCCCAAAATTCTTTGCTAATAAAATGGATTTTATTCATAAATAAGTTAGGGATAATATTTTTAAGTTTTTTATCCAAATATATAGTCTCTAAAATTATATTTAAGTTAGGTTCATTTAATAATTTCAACAATTCATTATTTTTTCTATATGTTGAGATGTTTTGTATATGTTTAATCGATTTATATAAATTCATTTTAGTTTCATTATCAAACTTGAAACCAAGTCTCGATTTGTACTTAATTGCTCGATATATTCTTGTTGGATCATCCTTAAATGAATCTTGATGCAATATCCTAATAATTTTATTATTTATATCTTTTATTCCATTTAGAGGATCGATAATATCTAGTTTATTCAATTTTATTTCTAAAGCTATTGCATTGATAGTAAAGTCTCTTCTGTATAAATCTTCATAAATAGATGTTTTAGTCCATTTAGGTAGACTTCCCGAAGTAATATATTGTTCTTTTCTCGAATGAGCTATATCTATCTCAAATTTTTCTTTTAGTAATAATTTGAAATTAGGGAAACCATGTACCTCTTGTAGTTTTGAATTAAGGATTTTAGATAGATTTTTTGAAAACTTATCTATATCTCCTTCTATAACTAAGTCTAAATCAAAATTTATTTTTTTCTCTAATAAAATATCTCTTACAATACCACCAACAATGTATATTTTTAGATCATTTTTTGATTTATATTCTCTGCAATGATCTATAATAATTTTAAGATCTTGATGAGATTGAATAAATATGTTTATTTTGTTTAATATCTTGTTCAATTTAAAAATTATTTTATATTTATTTTATGCTAAAGGAGAAAAAGATGAGTGGAGAGAAAGTAAAGATATTTTTTGATTATACTTGCCCCTGGGTTAGACAAGCTGGTTTTTGGTTATTAGATCTTGAAGAGAAGTCTAAAATTGATATTACTTGGAAACCTTTTTTATTAGAACAAATAAACTCAGAAAATGATGATGATTGGTTCGCATGGGACCAAGATCTAAGTGAGTACGTTAGTAGAGGGATTTGGCCTCATCTTGGAGGTATTGCGGCAAGAAATATTTCTAAAGAAGCAGGTCATAATTACATGAAAGCTATTTTTGAAGATAAACATGTTAAAAGAATTGATGTAAGAAGTAGAGAATACATTATTGATTTATCTAAGTCTCTTGATATATATTCTGAGGAATTTGTTGCAGATATTGATTCTAATGATTCTCTTGAAATTATTTCATCATCTCACAAAGAAGCAGATTCTAAAGGTGTTTTTGGAACACCAACAATTGAATTTTCAGATGAAAATACAGTTTTTCTCAAAACATTTACCCCCCCTAATGATGATTCAATAACATTTTTTGAAGCATTAAGAATTTTGTCCGCTAATAATACCTATTTTGGTGAACTAAAAAAACCACAACCCCCTTGGCCAAAACAGCATCAAATATGATGTTAGATGAGATAAAAAAATATATTGAGATTGATTATGATCATTTCAAAATTGCTCTAACTCATAGTTCATATATAAATGAAAATTCAAATGATAAGTCTAATCATAATATTGTTGAATCAAATGAAAGATTAGAATATTTGGGAGATTCAGTAATAAGTTACGTAGTTAGTCAGTATTTATATAAAGAATACCCAACTTTAAGCGAAGGTGATTTATCTAAAATAAGATCTGAAATAGTGAATCAAAAATCTTTATCTGATTATTCAAAAATGCTAAAACTAGGAAAATATTTATTACTAGGTAAAGGCGAAGAACTTAGTAATGGCAGAAAGAAAACTTCTAATTTATGTAATTTATTTGAAGCAATTATTGGTTACATGTCAATTAATATTGGTCTTGAAAAAACTTCTAACTACCTAATTGAACTATTTAAAGAAAAAATTCAAGATATATATACAACTAAATCTTATTATGATTCAAAATCTTTACTTCAAGAAAAATTACAAGAATCAGCTCAAGATTTACCTAAATACTCCTCAAAAAAGCTTAATGATGGATCTTTCGAAGTAGCACTTCATATTAATAATTTACTGATTTCTAAAGGATATGGAAGAAGAAAAGTAGAAGCAGAAAAGAATGCAGCTAAAGATGCATTGAATACATATACAAAATTTTTAAAAGATGATTGATTCAATTCTAGTTATATCTTTGTTATTTTCATTAAATATAGTTGGTTATACATACAACAATTTATATAATAAAAAGTTTTATTTGAACTTACCTGGAATTCTAATAGGATTTGTTGTTTTACTTGTATTTGGTTCTATGCTTTCAGTACTAAGTTTTCAGCAAGTATCAAATTCAATGGTATGGAAAATTTCTTATTTATTTCTAACTTTATTCTCAATAATATTTATTGTTTGGAAGAAATCAATTAAGGATTTTATTATTACTTTTTTAGATATAAAATACTTAGTTTTTCTAATTCTTTTTATTTTTATTCTTTTATTGAGAATGTCAAATTCAGATATATTAAATACTGAAAAGTTAATGGAGTTTATGATCTTGTCATCGTCCATGTCTTCATCCTCTATCATCTCACAAGATTTATGGTTTCATAACAATACTATTTCTTATTATTCATATGGATATTTTGTTTTTTCATCAATTCCTTCATTGATCAACATGGATCCAGCTATTGCATATAATTATGTACTTCCTATTGTTATTTCAATGAGTTATCTTTCAATGTACAAATTTATAAATTATTTTTTTCACTCAGATAAAAAATTTCTGTACCTTATTACTCCTTTTATTTTCCTCTACATTTTTTTCATTGGTCCATTTGCAACAGTACTTGAATTGCTTAGTCATAGTTCACTAGGCTCTGACAATTTATTTAGATGGATTGATATTGATGGTTTCTTAAGAAAAGAAAATTTTGAAATTTTCTGGCCTCAAGATAATTGGTGGTGGTTTTCAATTTCAAGAATAATCAGTTATAACAATACAGAAATGTTTTATAGTGATTACACCATAAATGAATTCCCTTTATTTTCAGTTATACTGGGTGATATTCATCCACATATTCTAGTACTACCATTTGTTTTGTTAGCTTTCTCATTAATTTTCAATATGTTCAATAAAAGGGATTTTTCTACAATAACTATAATTTGGATTAATATAATATTTCTAATCACCATTATGATAAATCCTTGGTACTTAGTAATTTTATTATGGTACATAATAGTAAATATAATATTTAAGAATTATGATTCTAGAAATTACAAGTCATTAAAATTTTTAGTAATCACTTTAATTATTCAGACTATTTTATTCATAACTCTACTAAATCCAAATAGTTTATTAGTTTTTCCCTATATATCTAATGTAAAAATAATTTCTAGATTTCATCATTTATTCTTCTTTTGGGGATTTTCATTTATACCTATTTTTTTATTCATATCATTCAAGATTTTCAAAATAGGCTACACTAAAGATCTAATTAGAATTTTCTTATTATTTTTTTGTTCTTCTTTACTAATACCCTTACTATTACCAGGATTTATTTTAAATTTTGAATTATTTATTAGTTTTTTGATTAATAACTTGATATTTTCTTTCTTTCTATCTTCACTAATCATAATAATTAAAAATGAGTCACATTTTGTTAAAAATGTTTTGATTTTACTGTTTACGTCAACCGTTATAATTTTGGGAACAGAATTTATATTTGTCGTAGATCACTTTAACAATCGGATGAACACTGTTTTTAAGTTTTATTTTATAAATTATATAATTCTAAATTTAATTTCTATTTATATAATTCTTAATTTCTTTAATTCTATAGAGGGTTTAAAAAAATACCTATCAATTTCTATTTTTATACTATTTATCATTCCTTCTATTTGGTGGGCAACAGCAAGTATAAGAACTAGATCAATTGATAATATTGGAGCTTTCAGTACCAATGGATTAGATTATTTAAATGAATCAGAAGTAGAAGCCATAAATTTTATAAAAGATAATATTTCTAAAGAATCAATTATTTTAGAAGGTGTTGGAAAGTCATATACAAGATCTAATATAATATCAGCAAGTACTGGGAGATCTACTGTATTAGGCTGGGTGAACCATCAGCTTCAATGGAGATCTGATTATGAACTAATTATTAATTTAGATAATCAAATCGAAAAATTTTATACTAACCCTTCATTAGATAGTGAAATAATAAAACTTTATAACGTGAAATATATATTATTATCAACTTTTGAAAAAAAGAGATATGATCTTAAGAGTGATAGTAATTTCAATGAATTTAAATTGATTTTTGAAAATAAAGATTTTAAGATCTTTAGATTAAATGATTAATACGATAAAAAACAATATATATCTTATTTCATATATAAGTATCTTTATAATTTCCTTTTTATTTAGGTTTATAGAGCTTGGGAATAGGGCAATACATCATGACGAAAGTTTACATGGTTACTTTTCATATGTAACTTCTAATGGTGATTATTATGCTCACAATCCGCTAACACATGGAATGTTTTTATTTAATATCCTATCTGGTTTATTTTGGTTATTAGGTAGTAATGATTTCTTACTAAGACTTCCCTTTGCAGCTGTTGGCTTAATGTTAGTATTTACACCAATCCTAATAAGAAAAGATATTGGAGATAAGGCTACTTTATTAATAGCTTTGTTATTGGCAATTTCTCCATCTCTTGCTTATTTTAGTAGGTTTGCTAGAAATGATATTTTCATGTCTGGAATTATAATTTTACTCTTTATTTTTATACTTAAATATGTAAAAACCAAAAAAAATACTTGGCTCTTTCAAACTGTGGGAATAATCGCGTTAGGCTTTACTATAAAAGAGAGCATGTATATAAATTTATTTGGTATATTGATTTTTCTGTTTATTTATTCATTTAGAGATTTAAGGGATCTCGCTTTAGCTAAAATAACAATTAATGAAATAAATCATGTTACAAAATTATTTCTAATCCTTTTACTCATAACTATTCCTTTAGGTGCTCCATTATTATCTATATTTCAATCATCTCTAGGAGTTATTTTAGCTACACCTGATAGCTATCCTGGGATTCCTGCAGGATTACCAGTTGGAAATGGTATTATTTTTGCTTTTTTCATAACTTTTATACTTCTGATTACTTCAAATATATTAGGTTTTCTAATTGATAAAAGAACTTGGATAATATCGTTTTTAATATTTATAACTATATTTACTCTCATGTTTACAACATTCTTTATCAATCCATCAGGAATCATCACAGGGCATTGGCAATCTTTAGGTTATTGGTTATCACAACATGATGTAGCAAGGGGAGGGCAACCTTATTACTACTATCTACTGATACTATCAACTAATGAATTTCTGATTTTTTTTACAGGATTGCCACTAGCTTTTTATTTTTTAATAAAGGGAGAATTTTATGAAAGATTTTTATCTTTTACTGCTATTTATTCATTGATAGCATTTTCTATTGCAGGAGAAAAAATGCCTTGGCTTATGGTAAATTTTGTTACCCCATTAATTTTTTTAGTACCAATAATAATAGTTAGAGGGATTGATAATTTACATAAACCTAAAGAAATATTACTCTTATATTTTGTTTCCTCTTCAGTAATTATTTATTCATTTCTAAATTTGCTATTTTCTGATTATTCATTAGAAAATAATAATTTATATTATGACATTATATTTTTAATAATTTCAATTCTAATTATTTGCTTTGCTTTTACTTCAAAAAAAATATTTGCCACTAATCAATTTTTAATTTCATTTTCACTCGTCTTTTTTATATTTCTAACTTTTCTTACAATAAGGACAACAAATAAAGTAATTTATGAATTTTCTGACGAACCTTTTGACATGTTGATTTACACACAAACATCTCAGCCATTACATAGATTAAATAATGAAATAGTAGATTCTTATATGATTAAAGATGACTTAGTAGTTGGAATTGATACTTTAGATGGATTCGCCTGGCCGTGGATGTGGTATCTCAGGGAATATCAGAATGTCATTTGGATAGATAATATGCAAGTATCAGATCATGATTATGATTATTTATTGATAAATTCAAAAAACATAGGACAATTATCAACCGAATTTCTTTCTGACTATAATATCAAAAGAACAATACCACATAGAGAATGGTTTCCTGAAAATATATATAGAGATAAAACTATAAAAGATTTTGCAATGATTATTTTTGATAATAAAAATAGAATATCTATTTCTGAATATTACTTAGATAGAAAGTTTAAATCTAAAAAAGGTGCAACTAATTTCATACTTCTAAAATCTAAGAATTTTGAATCTATTGAATAAAATAATAAAAATAAATAATATCCTCCCTTTAATATTTTCAGCTTTATTTATATTTGGAATTTATAAGATTGTTAATGATTTTAGTCTAATATTTGAAAATATCTCTAAAGTTTCATTTTCTGTATTATTTCTAGCATCAATGATTTATTTTACTTCAGTTATTTTGAGATATATTAGATGGAAAATAATTTATTCTCATTTGTTTACTTCTTATAAATTCAATATGCTAAATGAAACAATAATAGGTTATATGGCTAATAATTTATTGCCGTTTCGAATTGGTGAATTATATAGAGTTAATAGGATTATAAAAAAAGAAAAAAATAAATTTTTTAGAGTACTTTCAACTATTTTTACTGAAAGGTTATTTGATGTAATTTCATTAGTTATAATCTTAATTATTGCATTCCCATTCATAGAAGAATTTGATCTTAGATTGTTTCAACTTCAGAATACATTTCTCCTAATCCTAATTATTTTAATAGTATTTATATTATTTTTTTTAACATTGAAACGATTCAAAATATTTGAAAATTTATTAAAAAGTCTCATTAATTTATTTAATGATTTACTTGCATTTTTCATCGAATGTAAATCTTATAAAAAATACTTTGCTATAGTCATTCTTTCTCTATCAATTTGGATTATTGAAAGTTTTGTATATTTTATAGTTGCAGATTATTTTATTACTAATCTTTCAAATTTTTATTTGTTTTCAATAATTCTAATTGTTTGTTCTATTACAAACTTGTCAGGGATAATTCCATCTTTACCTGGGAATATAGGTAATTTTGAATTTTTTGGGACTTTAGCTTTTCTAGCTATGGGTATATCTTCATCTTTAGGAGCAACTGTAATAATTATTGTTCATTTAGTTTTATTTATTCCAATTTCAATTCTTGGATTTATAATATTATCATTAGAAAAAATATCATCAAAAAATTAATATGAATATATGTATTATAGGTGCAGGAATTACTGGATTAGCCGCCGGACATAAATTATCCAAATTAGGACATAAGGTTTCAATTTTTGAATCTGCATCTTTTTCTGGTGGACAAGCATCAACCATTAAGATTGATAATTTTGAAATAGAAAAAGCATATCATCATTTATTTGCTACAGATAAATCTATATTGAAATTATATAAAGAATTGGGAATAAGTGATGAATTAACATGGTATAAATCATCTGTAGCAACTTATGCTGAAAATAAAATTTGGAAAACTACCTCACCTGTAGATTTACTAAAGTTATCCTTGATTCCATTTTCTGAAAGAGTAAAGCTATTCATAGTTTCAATAAGATTAAAACTTCTTACTAATTGGAAAAAATTAGAAAATGAAACAGCCTATTCATGGCTTTCTAAAAAAGTGAGCAACAAAACTTTCGAAATAATATTCAAACCCTTATTACAAGGTAAATTTGGCAGATACTTTGACAAAATACCAATGCCTTGGTTTTGGTCTAAAGTTCAAACTAGAGTCTCTTCTAGAAATTATAAACTTCAGGAAGTTTTGTGTTATCCAAATAATTCATTTTCTAACTTAATATCAAATTTAGAAAGATCAATTAAAGAAAATAAAGGACAAATATTTTTCAATAAAAAAGTTACTAAAATAATTTCCAAATCTAATAAAATTGATTCTATTAATGTCCAAGATGCTGATTCAGTTACCGAAAATATAAAATTCGACATAGTGATATCTACTGTACCATATAATGTTTTAGATAAATTAACGCATATAAGTGATCCTCTAAAAGACTCTATGAGTAAAGTTGATTATATGTCAGCAATTGTAATGATATTAATTCTTAATGAAAAGGTAACAAATTATTATTGGTTATCAATAGCTGATAGTGAATTTCCTTTTTTAGGATTAATAGAACATACAAATCTGATTCCAAAGTCTTTCTATGCTGATAATAATATTTTGTACATAACAAATTATGTAGAAAATGATAATAGTCTTCTAGAATTAGATTACAAAGAATTACTAGATCTATATTTACCTTATTTAAAAAAAATAAATAATAAATTTTCAACTAATTGGATAAAAGATTATAGATTTAATAAGATTAACTATGCTCAACCAATTTTTCCTGTCAATTACTCCTCTATCAAAATCCCATTAAAATTACCTTTACAAGGTCTTTATAGCGCTAATACAGCACAAATTTATCCTGAAGACCGCGGTACAAATTATTCAGTGGCTATAGCTGAAAAAATCACAAAGTTGATTCAAAATAACTAACAAATATTAAATATTTTGATAGTTAGTATTGATAAGTAGTTTTTATAGTGAATAATATACATATAGTTTTCTATCTTAAGAATGGGGGAATAAATGGAATCATTAAAAAATAAATCAGTAATATTAACTGGAGCTGGATCTGGTATTGGCAGAATAACTGCAAGAATGCTAGGTGAATTAGGTGCGAACGTATTTATTGTTGGTAGAAGAGAAAATTTACTACAAGAATCAGTTAAAGAAATTGAAGAAGCCGGGGGGAAGGGTGCTTATATTTCTGCTGACCTTGAAGATGGTGATGCAGCAGCTAACGTAGCTAAAGAAGCATTAAAAGAATTTGGAAGTATTCAATACTTAGTAAATAACGCTGGCCATAGTAGCAAAGTAAGAGCTATTAGATATGTAGAAAAAGATGATTGGCAATCAGTTTTCAATGTTAATGTAGAAGGTGTTTATAGACTATCTCAGGCTATAATCCCTAACATGATAGAAAATGGAGAAGGTACTATTGTTACAGTATCTTCTATGGCAGCTGTAAATCCAGGTTTAATGGGAGGAGTTCCATACTCATCTGCAAAAGCTGCTGTAGCGGCTATGATGACAGCAATGAGACAAGAATTGCGTGAACACAATATTAGAACCTGCACTATTTATCCTGCTGAAGTAGATACGCCTATATTAGATAATAGACCTTTGCCTCCAGATTCAAAGGCAAGATCTACAATGATGATGCCTGAAGACATAGCAGAAACCATATTATTATGTATGAGAATGCCACAAAGAACTATTGTTCAAGATTTAATTGTAAGTCCTACCATTCAAAGAGATGTTAGTGAAGATATGAAAATAGCTAAATCATTAGGAAAGAAATAATACGTATTTTATAACATAATATCTTGTTAGCTGAAATTTGAATTGATAAAATTAAATTTATAAATCAGGAGAAAATTTGTCAGAAAAGCAAAGTTCTGAAAAATTAAGAAATATTATTAAAGATTCTATTTCTAATCAAAAAAGAAAAACTGTTACAGTATTATCTTCACTTTTGGCAGTGCAAGACAGTCTTCACTATATTCCAGATGAAGCTGTTGAAGAAATTTCAATTCATTGTAAAGTAACAATTAATGACGTTTGGAGTGTTGCATCATTTTATACTAATTTTAGATTTACACCTCCTGGAGAAAAAACTTTAGATGTTTGCTGGGGACCAAGTTGTCATATTAATGGAGCGCAAAAATTAATACGCCAAGCTCATGATGAATTAGATATAAAAGGTGAAGGGGAATCTAAGGATAATAAAGTTACTCTACGCTATTCAACTTGCTTAGGAGCATGTGCTCAAAGTCCAGTTTTCGCTATAGATCACAAAATGTATGGAAAATTAAATAAATCAAAAGTTACCAATATAATAGAAAAATTGAAGAAATAGTATATGACAGAAGAGTATAAAAAATTAGAAAAATTAGCAACCGATCATATAGATGCTTTATATAAAGATAAGGTTGTAATTAAAGTACAAACAGGAACTTCAGGTCAAGCTGTAGGTGCCGATGAAATTTTTTCATTTCTCAGTTCACAAAAAAACGAAAGAATAAATGTTATTGAAGTTGGATCAATGGGTCTAATGTATTTAGAACCTCTTATTGTAGTAGCTTTACCAAATAGTGATAAAATATTTTATGCAAATGTTGATGAACAAATAAGTAAAAAAATATTTGATCATTACTCAAATTCAAATGATATCCTCAAGGATAATGCTTTTGCTTATGAATCTCCCCGTAATATTGATGCTACTATACCAAATATTAATGACCTACCTCAGTTTTCAAAACAATTACGCATAGCAACTAGAAATTTTGGTGAAATAACTCCAGGAAATATTTTGCAATATATTTCAACTGGTGGATATTCTGCTTTAAATAAAGCATTGTTTGAAATGTCTCCAGAAGATGTTGTTGAAGAAGTGAAAAATTCTGGATTAAGAGGTAGAGGAGGAGCAGCATTCCCTACAGGTGTAAAATGGAGTTTCTTAGCTCCTAATAAAGCGCCTATCAAGTATGTACTGTGTAACTGTGAAGAAGGTGATCCTGGAGCATATAACGATAAAGGAATATTAGAAACAGATCCACATACACTTGTAGAAGGACTAATACTAAATGGGTATGCCACTAACTCAAATAAATCCTATGTTTTCATAAGACAAGGACACGAGATACCTATTAAAGCAATCGAAAGAGCTATTTCAGAAGCGTATGAAAATGGACTACTGGGTAAAAATATACTTGGATCCAACTTTTCTTTTGATATGGAAGTTTCTTTGACAGGAGATTCTTATGTTGCAGGAGAAGAAACTGCTTTAATGGAAGCTATTGAAGGTAAAAGATCTACTCCTAGATTTAAGCCTCCCTTTCCTGCGGCTTCAGGTTTGTGGAAAAAGCCTACAAATATAAATAACGTAAAAACAATTTCTTATGTTCCTCAAATTATAAAAAATGGATCTGAATGGTTTAAATCAACTGGAACTGAAAAGTCTAGTGGAACCGCAATAGTATGTTTGTCAGGTCATATAAATAGACCTGGAATGTATGAAGTTCCAATGGGAATGACTATAGAAGAAGTATTAGATGAAGTTGGAGGAGGTTCCAATTCAAATAAAAGCATAAAAATGCTTCAAACAGGGGGCCCCTTAGGAGGAGTTCTGGGTAAAGAGGCATTTTCAACAAAAATTGATTTTGATGAAATGGCACAATCAGGAGCAATATTAGGTTCTGGAGGTATCATAGTCTGCGATGAGACAGTTTCTGTTGTTGATCTAATTAGAAATCTAGTAGCATTTAATCAATTTGAATCTTGTGGTAAATGTTTCCCATGTAGACTGGGAAATACTCATATGTATGATGTACTTCAAAGATTAGCAGACTCAAAAAGTAATCCAAATGATTTACAATTACTAGAACGTATTGGAAATAGTATGAAAATTGGTTCTTTGTGTGGGCATGGTCAATTAGGTTATAATCCAATATCTTCATCATTGAAATATTTTGAAAGCGAAATAACAGATTCAATAAATAATAAAATAGAACCATTAGAAAGTATGCTTACACCAACTAGAACTAGACCAAATTCCTCGGAGTAAAAATTGGCTGACGAACAAAAAATAAATATAAATGGAAAAGACCTAGATATTAAGAATGGGCAAACTATCTTACAGGTAGCCATGGATAATGATATTTATATTCCGTATCTATGCTACTACCCAAGCATGAAACCATATGGAGCGTGTAGAGCATGTTTAGTAGAGGTTGAGATGCCTAATGGTAGGACTATGACCGTGGCTTCTTGCACAACTCCAGCGGGAGATGCCATGAAAGTACAAAGCGACAATGATTCAGTCAATGACTTAAGAAAAGGAGTTGTTGAATTATTGATGAGTGAACATCCTCATGGATGTCTTACTTGCCACAGAATTGAATTGTGTGGGCCACAAGATATTTGTCAAAGACACGTAGCAGTTACTGATAGGTGCACTATATGTCCTAAAAATGAAAGATGTGAATTAAAAGATACAGCTAGATTTGTACAATTAGATATGACAATCCCTCTTAATTACAATAGAAGAGATCTTCCAATTCATGTAGATGATCCTTTTTATGATAGAGATTATAATTTATGTATAGTTTGTGCTAGATGTGTTAGAGTATGCGATGAAATCAGAATTGATTCAGCATTAACTTTAGTTTCTAGATCAGGTGTTTCATTAGTTGGAACATCTAATGGAACTTCCTTGCTTGAATCAGGTTGTGAATTTTGTGGTGCATGTATTGATGTCTGTCCAACTGGAGCTTTAGTAGAAAGAGATTATAAGTGGGAAAAAGCAGATAAAGAATATAATGCAACTTGTTTTAATTGTGCTGGTGGATGTGATGCATTAGTAGAAGTTAATAAATCAGATAAACTGATTAGATTTAAAGGAGACTTATCTTCAGAAGCAACTCGAGGCCAACTTTGCTATAAAGGCAAATTTGGATATGATTATCCAAACTCTACTTCAAGAATAAAGAAATCTTATATCAAAGATGTATACAAGCAAAATTCAGTAGATAACGATAGGCTATTTATAGAACTTAATTCTAAATTATCTAAATATAATTCAAATGAAATTGCAATAATAGCTTCTCCTAGATCTTCAGTAGAAGACAATATTGGAATCTTTAACCTTTCAAAAAAAGTCAACACAAAATATGTTTCTAGTGCTTATCTAAATAACATCCCTTACTATAAATCATTAACAAATAGATTAGGATATTTATCTTCCTCATCAAACATATGGAATTTAGAGAAATCTAACTGCAATGTAGTAATATCATCAAATATAACTGAAGATAATAACTTAATCTCCTTGCCAATAAAAAAAGCATCTAAAGAAAATTCTGACTTAATTGTTATAGATCCTAGAGAAATTGATTTAACAAGATACGCGAAACTTTGGATAAAACCTTTTCCAGGTACTGAAGGGTTAGTAATTAATACAATTAGTAAAATAATTTTCGATCAAAATCTAGAGAATAAAGATTTAAATTTAGACGAATTAGATAAATTCAAAAAATTTATGTGGAATTTTGATCCAATCAAAATATCTGCAATAACTAAAGTGCCACAAGATCAACTATATAAAGCGGCTGAATTAATATCAAAATCAAACAAAACATCTTTTACCTTTGGTCAAGATACTATAAATGATTTAGATACAGAGAATTATATAGACGCTATATATAATTTAGCGGTAATCACTGATAACTTAGAAGGTGAAGGAAAAGGATTATATCCAACTTTTAATGGAATTGGATCTGCTTCTTTTTATGAAATATTTGAATCAAATAAACAACCTTTTTCTACAACAAAAGAAATTGTAAAAAAGATTAAAGATAAAACAATAAAAGCATTAATTATTTTTGGTGATGGGATTAACTTAGATCTCACTTTTGAAAATAGCTTAGATGTAATATCTAAAAACCTTGATGTATTAGTTTATGCAAATCACTTAAAGAATAATCTTTTTGATATCTCTGATTTTATTGTTCCAACCAAAACTTATGCTGAGCAAGAATCAACAGTAATTAATTTAGCTGGAAAAATAAAAAAGGCTCCAAATATGATAAAGCCTGCAAGTACAAATTTATTATCTATTTGGGAAATTTGTCAAAAAATTTATGAAAATAAATTATATGATATAGAAAATTCAAAGAACTCTTTTATATCAAAAATATCAGATGACAATATAAATATAACTAAGAGTCCATTATCAAAAAACTTAAAGTTTACTGAATCTAAAATAGATCAATTTGAAAATAATTCTCTATATTATTCCCCTGGAAGAATATTGAATAGACCAGAAGAAATAACAGTAGAAACTGAAGATGAAATGAACAAAATAAAAACTTCTATGAAATTAAGATTGCATCCTAATGATGTAACAGAGTACAATTTAAGCAATTCATCAAGAATAACATTAGAAGATGAAAATGGTAATGAAATTATAACTTCTGAGTTTATTGCTGATGGAGAAATTGAAGGAATAATAACTTCAACTGATTATTTTGGAAGAATGGTGACAGATTTAGAATCAAGTAATAATCCTGATTTCTCATCATCAGTCCCTCTACTGGAATGTAAAAAAATAACAATTAAGAAATAAAGAGGAAAATATGTCAAAGCCTATAAATGTAACTGAATCTGATTTTGAGCAATTAGTAGAAAACTCAGATATACCCGTTATGGTAGACTTTTGGGCAGATTGGTGCGGGCCATGTAAAATGATAGCACCAACATTAGATCAGCTTGCTGAAGAATATGATGGTAAAGTTTTATTTGCTAAGGTTGATGTAGATAGTAACCCTAACCTTTCTGTAAAGTATTTTGTAAGATCAATACCCATGAATGTAATTTTTAAAGATGGTAAACCTGTAGATCAAATAATTGGAGCAGTTGGAAAACAACATTTTGAAGAAAAACTTAATTCAGTAGTATAGATAGTAAATAATTGTGGACTGAGAATATTCTGGTTAATTATTTAGCCTTCAAAACTATGATTACTCTCTCTACTGCCAAGGAGAACTATGAATATAAAGAATGACATGATATCTTACCCAGCTTTAGTATTGGTAATACTATTTGCAGGAATAGTAGGCGCTTCAGTTAATGGCCTTTTTGGATTAATATTATTCTTTATATTGTCTGTACCATTAATCTTTTTAGTAGACTCATTTTTTGTTGAATAGTTAGATACCTAGTTCTTTAACAGCAAGGTTACTTATATATTTACCAATTACAAGAGAAGATGTTGCACCTGGAGAAGGAGCATTTAATACGTGTATTGCATTATCTGAGCCCTCTATCTTAAAATCATCAATTAATGAACCGTCTGGAGCTACTGCTTGAGCTCTTACACCCGAACCACCAACAGCTAGATCAGAACCATTAACCTCTGGAATTAGTTCTCTTAAACTCTTTACGAAAACAGATTTCCTAAGAGATCTATTTATTTCCCAAATACCTGTTTTCCAATCATTTTTTAATAAATTCCAAAAACCTTTATATGTAAATATTTCTAGTGAATCTTTTATAGAAATATCTCTTTTTCTATATCCTTCTCGTTTAGTTGCTAAAACAGCATTAGGTCCAGCTTCAACAAAGCCTTTCATTGTTTGAGTAAAATGCACACCTAAAAATGGTAACTCAGGATTAGGAACAGGATAAATAAGTCCTTTTACAAGATATTCTTTTGATTTTTTAAGTGTGTAATATTCACCTCTAAAGGGAATTATTTTTAAGTCTGTTCTTAATCCAAACATTTTGGCAATTCTATCTGAATGAAGACCAGCGCAATTTATTACCTTTTTTGTTTCTATATCACCTCTATTTGTATTTATAACTAACTTACCATTTGATTCTTCTGATCCAATCACTTCAGTATCTAAGAATATTTCACCACCATTATGTCTAAACTGATCTGCATAAACTTCTGTAACTTTTATATAATCAACTATTCCTGTCTTTGGAGCATGTAGAGCCTTTAATGCACTAACATGAGGTTCAATTTCTTTCATTTCATCTTGAGAAACAACTTTTAAACCTTCAACTTTATTTTCAGTTCCTCTTTCATAAAGATTATCTATTTTGTCTAGATCAGATTCTTTAGTTGCAACTATTAACTTTCCACAAGTCCAAATAGGTATTTCATTTTCTTCACAAAACTCAGTCATAGTTTTTCGTCCTTCTACGCAAAACTGTGCTTTATAAGAACCTGGTTTATAATAAATCCCTGAATGAATTACTCCTGAATTATGGCCTGATTGCTGAGAAGCTACTGATGAACTCTTTTCTAGAACAACTATATTAATATTTTTTTTTGTTCGAAGAATTTCATTAGCTGTAGCTAAGCCAATAATACCTCCTCCAATTATTACTAAGTCAATATTTTCTTTTAACATATCCTCTCCTATATTAAAACTGTTCTTATAATTTCTTCAGTTGATTGAACTATTAAATCGTAAGCATTATCTATTGCGTATTTTAAATCTGTAGGGCCAGAAACAATACTAAAAAATGTTGTAATACCTAAATCTCTTGAATCAGTATATCCTTCTCCTAAAGAACCTGAAAGACAAAGTACAGGTATTCCTTTCTTTTTTGCCCTCATGGATACTGCTACTGGAGATTTATTAAATTGAGTAGATTTATCTGTTCTACCCTCACCTACAATTACTAAATCTACATCCTTAAAATTATTTTCATATTCTAATGCTTCAAGAACAATATTTGCTCCAATTGATAATTCTGCATTAGTAAAAGCCATCAAACCAGCACCTAATCCTCCTGCAGCTCCAGCACCAGGTATATTTAAAATATTTTTTCCTAATTGATCCTTAATTAATTTTGACCAATGTAATAAATTATTATCTAGAAGAGATACTTCTGATGGAGTTGCACCTTTTTGAGGACCAAAAATTGCTGACGCACCTTCATTTCCACATAGTGGATTTGTTACATCACAAGCAACTCTAACTGAAGTATTCAAAATTCTTTTATCAAACTCAGTCATATCAATTTTTATAATTTCTGAAAGATTTTTTCCACATGGTTCTACTTCATTATTATTTTTATCAAGAAGCTTGGCCCCTAGTGCAGAAACAAAACCAGCTCCACCATCATTAGTAGCGCTTCCTCCTATTCCAATAACAAAATTGGTAATGCCTTTATCTAGAGCACATTTAAATAGTTCACCTGTTCCGTATGTTGAGGTTAACATAGCAGATTTTTCATTATCACTTAATAAAGCTAAGCCAGAAGCTTTAGCCATTTCAATAACAGCTCCATTGCCGTCACCCAATTTACCCCATACAGAGTTTATTTTCCTTCCTAAGGGATCAGAAACAGATTCATTGATAACTTCACCATCTGTTACATCTACCATTGTTTGTAAAGTTCCATCTCCTCCATCAGCTACTGGTACTAAAATTGTTTCAATCTTATCATCAACATTTTTTATACCTTCTTGAATAGCCTCTGCAACTTGAAGACCAGTTAAGCTTTCCTTAAATTCTTGGGGAGATATTAATATTTTTCTTAGTTTCATAATTTTATAAATTTTTCTTAATTATATCTTTTACAGCATCAATTACATACTTAATATTACCCTCTTGATTTGTTATAACATAATCAAAGTTTTTTGCTAATAATATTTCTTTTTTTGCAGCTTCTATTCTTTTTTTAATTTCATCTTCAGAGTTTTCACCTCTTATATCTAAATGTGATCTAATGTATTCTAAATTTTCAGGTTTTATAAAAATCAAAACTATTTCAGGCATTATTTTTTTTATTTTTTCTGCACCCTGAACATCAACTCTTATAAAAACAGATTTCCCTTGACTTATTGGAGTTTCAATTTGAGATTTTGGGACACCGTAAAAATTATCATAAACTTTTGACCATTCTATTAGTTGATTATTTTCTATCATTGATTTAAATTTATTTGGAGAAATAAAGAAATGATTTACTCCCTCTTTTTCATCAGATCTTTTCTTTCTAGTAACAGCAGTTACAACAAAATGAAAATCAAAATAAATTTTTCTCAATTCAGCAATAATGGTATCTTTTCCAACTCCAGATGGGCCAGAAATCAAGAATATCTTTGGAAAATTTGCAGACAAATCAATCACCTAAATCATTTAAGTAATCCCAAAAGCCAGGATAAGATACATTTGAAGCCTCAGGATTCTTAACTGTAATTTTTTTCTTTGAAACAAGACTTGCAATCCCAAGAGTCATTGCTAATCTATGATCGCCATGAGATGAAAATGTACCTCCAGAAAGGTTATTGTTACCTGTTATAATAATTCCATCTCTTAATTCCTCAACTACTGCCCCTGCTTTTTTCATCCAATTTACAGTAAGTGAAATTCTGTCAGATTCTTTATACCTTAATTCTTCTGCATCTATAATTTTAGTTTCTCCTTCTGCATAAACAGCAGCAAGAGCTATTATGGGTATTTCATCGATCAGCAAAGGAATTTCGCTACCCGAAATTTCTGTAGCTTTTAATTTAGAGCTTTTGACATATATATCACAAGCAGGTTCACCAGAATAATCTTTCTTATTCGAAAATTCTATATGTGCTCCCATTCTCTTTAGAACACTAATTATTCCTGACCTAGTTTCATTTATTCCTACGTTTCTTATAGTTAGTTCTGCATTATCATGAATACATGCTGCAACAAGCCAAAAAGAAGCACTAGAAATATCTCCAGGTACAGTAATATCTCTAGATTCAATATTTGAAGGATTAACTGAGATTTCTAATCCTTTCGTAATAATATCAGCACCCATATTTGAAAGAAGCCTTTCAGTATGATCTCTAGAAGTAGCCTTTTCTCTAATAATTATGCCATTTTTTGATCTTAGCCCAGCTAAAATCAATGAGCTTTTTAATTGAGCACTTGCTACAGGTAAATCATAATTTAAGGTGTCAAGACTACCTCCATTAAATTTTATAGGCGCATTTTCGTTATTATTATTAGCTGATATTTTAGCACCCATCTTGTTTAATGGTTCAATTATTCTATTCATGGGACGTTTTCTAATTGAGGAATCTCCATCAAGAGTACTTTCAAAATCTCTACCTGCAAGAATCCCTGACATTAGTCTTATAGTTGTTCCTGAATTTCCAACATCTAAAACTTTAGTTGGTTGCGATAAAGAGTTGATTCCTTTTCCATAAGTGAAAACATCGCTCCCACTAACTTTAATTTTTACTCCCAATTCTTTAAGGACTGAAATAGTTGAGAGACAATCTTCTCCCATTAGAAAATTAGATATTTTTGCATCACCTTCTGCTAAAGAGTTAAACATAACAGCTCTATGAGACAAAGATTTATCTGGAGGAATTAGAATATCGCCTCTTAAGCTCTTTTTACTTGAAAGAGAAAATTCCATAAATTAAATCCTTTTTTCAAATCCATACTTATCTTTATCTATTTCTTTTGATTTTGTAAAAAATCTAGCGGCTCTAGACCCAATAAATAAGGAGAGCATATTCTCAGATGAAGAAGGGATAATATTTTCTCCAGTATCAATACTAGGATCGATATTATTGGTTATTTTTAATCGATCTTCCCATGTTTTATTGACTAAATCTGCAATATCTTTTTCTAAGTTATTTTCAAGTAATTTTTGTAATTTTACTAATTCACTTATATAAAGTTTTATCCATTCAAGAAGTAAATCATTATTTGTAGATATTGATGAAAATATTTTAATAGGCTCATTATCAAGAGAGCTTGAGAATAATTTAAAATCATCATTATTAAAATATTTATAAACCTCTTTCCAGGAGGAGTTACTATTTGATAGATTAAGAAGATTAGAGGATAATATCATTGGCATTGTTTCTGTAAGTGCTACAAAACTATCATGTTCTGTAATATCAATATTTATAACTAAACCTTCCATCTCTTGTACAAATGTATTAGCCATATTTGTAACATTATCTTTTGTATTTCTATATGAAACTAAACCCCAATTATTATTCAATATAGAATCATGATTTATAAATGGGTAAAGACCAATAATTTCGTTATCTGGTAATAGGTCATATGACCATTCACTGATTGCTCTTTTTGATGAGCAAATATCAAAAATTATTGTTTTATTAGATATAATTCCACTAAGAGATTCAAAAATCTCGTAAGTAGATGAAGTTGGTGTAGAAATAATTAGAATGTCACAATCTTCTATGGAATCAATATAACTTTTCATTTCTTTAGTTATTGCATTAGATTCTTTAGCTATAGTAGATTTTTCTTTAGTAATATCAAAACCTTGAACGTTAATATTATTATTATTTTCAATTAGTTTTTTGCCAATATTATAACCAATATTTCCTAATCCATAAATTGATATATTTTTATTATCAAATTTTCCCATTTTTCTTTTCTTCTATTTTTTTTATATTTGTTTTAATTTTATTGAAATCTTTCAAACTAAGTTTATCTAAATCAAGAACTATTCCCATAAATCCTAAGTCATATATATATTGAATTTCTTCTTGAGAAAGATTATTTTCATCTAAAAAAATGAACCAATTTGATCTTATTGAATTTAGTATTTCTTTCATTTTTAAGACTTCTTCAAAATTAAAAATTAAATTATTATTTATTTTGTATATATATAAATCAAGATCAAATGAATCTAAAGTAGATAATCTTAGTTCAGTCAAAACACTATCATGATTTATTTGCATCCCAATAGGTTTTTCACAACTTAACAAATTGATTTTAGTTTCATTTGTATTTTGAAGAATAATAAAATCAAAATTTTCTATAGATTTATTTGTGTCATTAACGTTTATATATTTACCTTTACTTTTAGAAGATTTTTTTTCAATATCAGACAATATATATGCGCTGCATTCAAATTTATTTTCATTGATTTGAGAACTAGTTAGCCCTAAAATATTAAGTTTCGTTACTCCTTTATAGTTTTGTTTATTAAAACCAATTTCTGAAGTATTTGAATTTAAAAGTTTATCTATGGATTTCAATTTTGATTTTCTCTAGATTCTTTTAAGAAATTTTCAAGATCTTTAATTATTAATTTTGGCTCAGGGTCAATTTTTGACATTTCTTCTGTGTCATAAGATTCTTCTAATCTTTCAACATATTTATTTATTTCTTTATGATCTTCTAAAGCCATATTTAATGAAGATCTAAACTCTTCAGATTTTTTTGAGATTTTATCAAAATTTAAGTTCAGATTGAGCATATTATCAATTTCTTTCATGATTGCTGCAGAAAGTATAGGATTATGAGTTACCTGCAAATAATGAGGTGTATGACCCCATACAGAAATAGCAGATATTTTCTTCATATCAAGTTTTTCTCCTATCGCAGAAGTTATACCTGCTGGACCCTCATAAGTAGGAGGTAGAAACTTTATATTATTTAAGAATTTATTGTTACTTGCTCTTGTTGCTGTAATAGAAATTCTTGGCTCTCTAGTATGAGGAACAGAATCCAACAATGATCCAATCATTATTACTTGCGTAACTTTATAAAAATTCACCACAGATAAAAATTCTTTAATATATTTTTTCCAGTACAAATCAGGCTCTATTCCTTCAAATATAATGAGATCGTTTTCACCATTAGTCTTCACAAAAGAAAATTTATTTTCTGGCCAATCAATTTTTCTGTGTTCAGGCTTTGGATTTGATACATTAGGTCTTTTATCTGAGTAAATATAATATGCTTCAGAATTTAATTTATATGAGCTTGCAATATCCAGCTGCGAGAGTATTTCTTCTATAGATTTAGTAGCAGATTCTGCAGCATCAGGCCAACCCTGCCAGCTACACAAAAGGATAGGATTCTTTAATTCTAAATCAACAAAACTTTTCAATAGTACCTCACTAACTGTGGTTAGTATTATATTCAGGATAACGTAAATATCAAATAAAATAAATTAATATTTTATGATATTTTACAAGTTATAAATCTTTAAAAATAAATCAGTAATTTATAAATATAAATTTCAACATAAAGGTTATATACTAATAAAAATCAAATAATATAGAAAAAATCAGGTGGTTAACATGAAAAACAAACAATGGGTTCTAAATAATAGACCTTCTGGGGTTCCTAATATAGAAGAAGATTTTAAAATTAATATTGTTGATACAAAGTCACTAGACTACGGGGATGTATTATTAGAAACTCAGTTTTTGTCCCTAGATCCTTATATGAGAGGTAGAATGAATGCCGGTCCTTCTTACTCAGATCCTGTACAGATAGGAGCTGTTATGGAAGGAGAAGTTGTAGCAAAAGTTATTGAAACTAAATCAAAAATTTTCAATGTTGGAGATATGGTAACTGCTAAATCAGGCTGGCAACAATATTCTACTTTATCAGAAAAAAGTTTATCTAAAATAAATCAAGATAAAAATTTACCTATAACTTATTCTTTAGGTGTTTTAGGTATGCCAGGCAGGACTGCATATTTAGGTTTTTTAGAGGTATGTAAACCAAAACCTGGAGAAACAATTGTAGTTTCAGCAGCCTCAGGCGCTGTTGGTTCTATTGTAGGTCAAATAGCTAAAATTATGGGTTGTAAAGTCATAGGGATTGCAGGGTCTGATGAAAAAGTTAAATACTGTACTGAAAAACTAAACTTTGACTTATGTCTTAATTATAAGACACAAGATATAGACAAAGAGTTAGGGTTACTGGGAGAAAATTTTGTAAATATGTATTTTGACAATGTTGGAGGAAACATTTCAGATGCTGTACTAAATCATATATCAACATTTTCAAGAATAGCTGTATGTGGACAAATTGCTAACTATAATGCAAAAGTGCCTCCACAAGGCCCAAGAGTTGCAAGAACTCTTCTTACAAAACAATCTACAATGCAGGGATTTATAGTTTTTAATTTTGAACATATTTATGTTGAAGCAATGGAAGCAATTTCAAATTGGATTAAATCTGGTGAAATAATTTATAAAGAAGATGTTTATAAAGGTTTTGACAACATCCCTTCAACTTTTATGAAATTATTTGAAGGTGAAAATTTTGGTAAATTAATTGTGGACGTTCGATAAAACAAGTTTTATCTAGTTATATATTCATTTATTCTTTTATATGTGTTTAATTTTGGTTCTGTTAATGATTGAACTTGTTCTAAACTCCAGCCTTTAGCAATTTCAGAAATAAATAATCCTTGTTTTGTAATATTTATCACAGCTATATCTGTAATTATTTTGTTTACACAATTTATACCTGTAAGCTGAAATTCACAATTCTTTAGTATTTTTAGTTTATTTTCTTTAGTTATATGCTCCATAGTCACAATTACTTCTTTAGCTCCCGTAACAAGGTCCATAGCACCTCCTATAGAACCAATACCTCTAGATTTGATCATCCAGTTAGCTAAATCTCCTTTTTCAGAGACTTGAAGGCCCCCCAAAACAGTGACATCAATATGTCCGCCTCTAATCATTCCAAATGAATCAGAAGAATCAAAAAATGAAATTCCAGGATTAGGACTTAAGAATTGTCCCCCAGCATCAATAAGATTTTCGTCTTGTTCTTTTTCCTGTGATAGTTGATTAAATCCGAGTATCCCATTTTCAGCTTGGAAGGTAATATTTTTTTTTGGATTAATATATTTTGCACATAAAGAGGGTAAACCTATCCCTAAATTTACATATGTATCAGCTGATAACTCAATAGAAGCTCTATATGCAATATCTTCTTTAGTTAGTTTTTCAGGATAATTCATTAATATTACTCACTATTCTGTCAACATAAATCCCAGGAGTACCTATTCTTTCTGGATCGATATCATTTGAAGAGACTATTTTATCAACTTCAGCTATTGTCAAACTTGCAGCAGTTGCCATAATAGGGTTGAAGGCCCTAGATGTTCCTTTATAAATCAAATTTCCTTTTTCATCAGATATATGAGCTTTTATTATTGCTACATCTGCATTCAGAGCATATTCAAGAAGATATTTTTCACCATTTATAATTTTAGTTTCTTTATTTTTTTCAATAATTGTTCCTACACCTGTTTTTGTATAAAAAGCGGCGATACCAGATCCGCCTGCGCGTATTTTTTCAGCTAATGTTCCTTGTGGAATAATTTCTACTTCAGATTCATTATTTTTCCAAGCTTTCTCTATTTCTGAAATTGGTTCTCTTTGAGCAGGTATTGGAAATGAGCAAATAATTTTTTTTACTTGTTTTTTTTCAAAAAATATACTTTGATCTATAATTTTATGTTTATCTGATTTTTTCCATCCGTAACCCGTAATCATTGAGATTCCTGCAACATTGCCAATCAAGGTCAAATCACTCAAGTTCATATCTCTTAGGGCAAGCATAAGATTAGTTGGTTGTCCTCCTTGAACACCAAATCCTCCAATCATAATAGATGTGTTATTGGATAAATCTTTAATTGCTTCTTTATAAGAACTATATATATTTTTTTTTGACATTAATTAATCTATTACAAGTGAATCAATCAAGAATTTTTTTGCATAATCATAATCATATTCTACTCCAAGCCCAGGGTCTTCAGAAACTGTAACATATCCATCAGAATCAATCGTATCAATCTCATCTCTATAATCATTTTTATATACTGGAATACTTGCAGGATTTGATAATTCTGGATGTACTAACCCCATTTCATAATAGTTAGAATTTCTAATTGCCGCCATACAATGCCTTTGAGCAGGACCTGCAATGTGAAGTTCTAAATCCATCCCAAAACCTTCTGCTGCATGAGCGATTTTCATGGTACCTGTTATTCCACCGTCGTATTCAGGATCGGCCCGCCAAAAGTCTGTAGCCTCTGCTATTGCCATATCTGTATGTGTTTCTACTAAATGTAAATGCTCACCTTGCAAAAGAGGTGTTTTTAATGTTTGTCTCAATTTTTTATGAGCATAAAATGAAACTCCTCCATCTTGCAAAGGATCTTCATACCAAAAATAGTTGTTTTCATCACATGCTCTTCCTACTCTTAAAGCATCAGCATAAGTTTCATAAACACAACAAGGGTCAATCATTAGGTTCATTTTATCTGAAAGTTTTCCAACTTCATTCACTACTCTTATTTCTTGATTTATATTAGCAGGAGCCCATGGATGAATTTTGAAAGCTTTATATCCTAATTCGTGACATTGCTGCGCAAAATCTCTAAATGCTTCTGGAGAATTAAGACCACCTTTAGAATAATCACCATGAAGCGTTGAAGCATATGTTGGAAGTTTTGTTCTACTACCTCCTAATAATCTAAAGATAGGTGTGTCATAATATTTTCCTGCTAAATCCCATAAAGCTATATCCATGGGACCAATACCCATTTTGTCTTGCTTTCGTAAAACTACTTTGGCTAAATTATAAAAATTTTCTCTATTAAGTCCATTTTGTCCAATTAATATAGGAGCTATAGCTCTCATTTGATCAAAAGTACCTGGAGCAATGCTAAAGTACTCACCAGAAATACCTAAATCTGTATCAATCTTAATTGAAATAATATTTCTTGCAGATTTTGATCCGGGTTCGTAGACCCACGAAAGAGTATGGTTTCTCATATTTTCTAAGGGAAATTGATATCTATTAAAAGTAATTTTTTTTATTATCGGATATTCATTCATAAAAAACTCCTTAAAGTACTTAAATTTATCTAATAACTAAAACATAAAAATGTCAATAAATAAGGTAATATTAATTTATATAGAAAGATTTTGTATAGGAAAATAATTATGAATTTAGAAGCTCCCAAAGGAAACTTAGATACATCAAAAACATATAAGGCTAAAATCAATACTGATAAAGGAGAAATATCTATTCATTTATATTCAGATCAAACTCCTATTACATGCGAAAATTTTATAAATCTCGCTAAGGCTGGATACTATAATGGAACTACTTTTCATAGGGTCATTCCTGGATTTATGGTTCAAGGCGGAGATCCTACTGGTACTGGCTCTGGTGGACCTGGATATCAATTTGCTGATGAATTTGTATCCTCTTTAAAACATGATTCTGAAGGTATATTATCTATGGCTAATGCAGGTCCTGGAACTAACGGATCACAATTTTTTATTACTCATGCACCAACTCCACACCTTGATGGAGCTCATACAGTTTTTGGAAAGGTGATTGACAAAAAAAGTATGGAAGTGGTACTAAACATTAGGGAAAGGGATCCTATGAGTGATCCTGAACCTGGAGATCTTATCAATTCAATTGATATCGAAGAAAAATAAATTTAATAAGTAATTAATATAGCCCCTATAACTATAAAAGAGATACCTATTATTTTATAAAATTTCAGCTTTTCATTTAGTAAAACAATTCCCATAATTGCAGCTATAGCGGTTTGCATTTCTCTTAAAGGGGTTACAAGAGATACGTCAGAATATTTATAAGCATATAAAATCAAGGTATATGCTATCGCACTTAGAAAAGAAATCACAATAACTATTTTTATATTATTTTTTGCTACCAGATAAAAATGATTAATTCTTCTGTCAATTAAAGTTATTGACAAAAAACCTCCCAAAAATGAAGAAATTGAAAACACAAAAAAAGGATTAATTAAAGAAACAGCGTATTTATCAACGATAGTATAAGTTGTGACGGTTATTCCAGTAATTAATGATAAAAACAAGTCATTGAAATTTACTGACTTAATATGAGTAATATTTCCTAAAGAAAAAATACCTAAAAAAACAATAAAAACTCCTAATAGTGAAATACTAGAGACTGATTCTTTGATAATAAAAAGTCCTACAAGTGGGACTAAAGCAACAGCAGTACCCCGAGCTATAGGATAAACAAAAGATAAATCTGCTTTTTTATAAGCAGTTCCCAAAAAATAAAAATAAAAAACATGAACTAATCCGGACAAAATACTAAGCAAAATCCCAGTAATTGTGAACGTATCAGTAATAATAAAAAAAATGGCAAAAGGTAAAGAAATAGCACCACTAACTACTGCCAATAATTGGACATATTCGTAGGGATAGTTAGATTTTTTAATTAAAAAATTCCATGTAGCATGTAGAAGAGTAGAAATTAGAACAGTAATTATAATTATTGCTGGCATTTTGTCATTTTATATTAAAGAAAGGATTAGAAATGTTTTTAGTGAGAAGAAAATGTATCACATCAAGAGAAAAACTTTGGAAAGTTGCTAGTTTATTGAAACAAATATGTTCTGAGTATGAAGAAAAGGGTAGAAGTGAAGCTACCGTATATGTTTCGGGGTGGGGGACACCTTCAGACGATTATTCTGTTTGTGCTGAATGGACTCAAGAAACATTAAGTTCAAATACATTCACTAAAGTTCCAGATAAAATCAGAAATAAATTATCAGAAGAATTACAAAATAATATTGATAAATATGAAATAGAATTTCACGAAATAGTTAATGAAGATAAATTGAAAGAAAGAGGATTATAAATAAAAAGCCCTATAAAAGGGCCTTTTATTTAATTGCTCAGACCTCTGGGGGTATTCTTATATAATATGAAATATAAGTAACTATCACATGTTGAATTAAGAACCTAATTTGTTAAATATGAAATCATTAGGAATAACTGGAAATATAGGAAGTGGAAAATCATCAGTCTTAAATATTGTAAAAAATATGGGGAATACCACTTATGACTTAGATGATGTTGCTAAAAACTTTTATAAGAATGATCCTAATATCAAAAATGATGTTTTAGAAATTTTTCCAAAGGTAAAATCCAATAAAAACGAAATAGACATTAAGAAATTAGGCAAAATTGTTTTTAATGATTCTAAGAAACTTAGAACATTACAGGAAATAATATGGCCACAAGTTGAAAAATATATAATCAATAAAATTAAAAATACTTCAAATCTTATAATATTTGAAGGTGCTTTAATTATAGAAGCGGAGTGGTATAAATTATTTGATTTTATATGGATTATTGATTCAAAAGTTGAGTTATCCCAAAATAGAGTCACTAATAGTAGAAATTTATCTAAAAAAGATTTCGAAATGATATTGAGTCATCAAAATAATATTAATGAGATGGTTAAGTTATTAGGTATGAATAATGTTCCTTATTCAATTATAACTAACAATTCTGATTTCAAATCTCTACAAAAAGAAACAGAAAAAAAATTTAAAAATTTAAGTAATAAATAAATTTATTTAAGTTGATCATATATGTATTTTGCAGCTGCTATATCTTGAATTGCGATACCTAGTGATTCATACAAAGTTATATCTTCAACGTTTTTTCGCCCAATGATTTTTTCATCAATAACATTAGATAATTCATGAATATTATTCCATGAAGTAATACCTTTTTCAGTAGCTTCCATTAACTCTTTACATTCTGTTTTAGCCTGGTTGATATCATCACACGAAAGAAAGTCAAATTTCTTAATTGAGCTTGATGATAATTCTGATCTTAGCCAATTATTCCCACCAGCGGCATTTATATGAACACCTTTAGTGATTTGTTCGTCTGAAATAACAGGTATAGGTGAACTTGTTATAAGTGAAATAATGTCACAATTATCTGTAGCTTCCTCCGAAGATTCAGATGAATTTATTTTAATACTTAATTTTTTACTCATTTTTTCTGCAAAAGTATCACGTTTTTCTTTTGTTCTTGAGTAAACTCTTACTTCATCTAAATTGAATTGTGAATTTATAGCTTCTAATTGAGTCTGAGCTTGAAATCCTGAACCAATTACAGCAAGTTTCTTTGAATCTTTATTAGCTAGATATTTTGAAGCCAAACCAGAAGCTGCACCAGTTCGTATCTGCCCTAGTAGATTAGCTTCAATAACTGCAAGTAAACCTTCACCTTCAGTAGAATAAAGAATTACAACAAAAGTTGCTTTACCATTGGCTACAACATAGCTTTTATGCCCTGCTATACCTTTTTCTGGCCAAGATGCAGCCATGAAATGTAAGTTTCCACCATTATAACTTGCAGGAAGTCTTTTTCTGGGACTATTAAATCCCTTACCTGTTGATAATGATTTCATTGCCTCTTCTAGCAATTTAACAGTATTACTTACGCTTAATATTTCTTTTACTTGGTTTTCGGAAACAAAAATATTCATTTATAAAACTTTCTTCAAAACATTAATGAATTGATCTACATCATTTAAATTATTCCATATATGAGGAGTAACCCTAATAGCTTTTTTACCTCTAGCACTTATAAAAACCTTTTCATTAGCAAGATTCTGAATAAAATCATTGGGTATATCATTTTCAAATCTCAATCCTAGATAGTGCTTTGCTCTATATTTTTCTTCAATATTTGAAAAACCAATTTCTGAGGTTATTTTTATAATTTCTTGATTTAAGTTATCTACATAATCATACATCTTCTGAGGCCCAATATTTGATAATAATTCTAATGAGGATGCTAAAGCTGGCATTAAATGTAAATTACCCCTTTGTCCAAAATCAAATTTTCTAGCACTATCAAATTTAAAATCCTCATAAATAGTCATATCAGGAAAATTATTATCACTAGGGATAGGAAATTTTGACAACCAATTATATTCAATAGGTTCACCATTATGATATTTTTTATCTATATATGCAAGCCCTAAACTATAAGGTCCAAGACACCACTTATAACCCGAAACAGCCATAAAATCTGGTTTGATTTTATCTATATCTATTGGCATTACTCCTACTGATTGAGTACCATCTATTGATAGAGCAATATCTTCTTTTTTTAATTCACAAGATAATATTTCTAAATCAATTAACCCCCCATCAACCCAATGGCAATTTGGTACCGAAACCAGTGCAGTATCTGTATCTATATGATCTAGAATAGCTGAAGTCCAGTCATCATCCAGTGGTCTTGATACAAATTTAACTAAACCATTTTGTTTTTTTGCTAATTCTTTCCAAACCCATACATTTGAAGGAAATTCTTCTTCTAGCAACAAAATTGTTTTTTTCTCATTAAGTTTAAAATTATTTGCAAATACAGCAAAAGCATAACTAGCTGAAGGGATGAAAAATATAGAATCAGAATCAGCATTTATTAATTTAGAAAACAGATTCCTAGTTTTTTCTGGTTTATCATAAAAATCATCCATCTGGATCTCCCAGGATCTAGATTTCATATTAAAACCCTCACTACCTTCTGAAACAGACTTTATTGGGAGTAATCCCATATATCCACTATTGAGATATGCAATGTTTTCTTCAATATTAAAATATTTTCTATATTTAGATTCTTCATTTATCATAAAACTAATTCTAACTTATCTTTAAATGTTAATCGCCAGAACATGTATAAAAAAAAATAACTTATTTATCAGTGAAGTTTAGTAAATTTATATAAATATTTAGATAATAATTTTTTTTAGATACATTATCTTATTAAATAAATAAAATTTTCTCATAAAACTATAATTTGACTTATCTAACAATAAAACTCTAAAATTATCTTAATTGATCATTTAGAATAATCATATGAGCGCTTTCAACTTAACTATAATTTTTCTACTAGTAATACTAATTTTTTCTGTGACAGGAATATCTATTTTATTTTTTGTTAAGTTTTCAAAATATTTTTCTGGTCTAAAATTTAAAGAATTTGCTGATGACACTACAGATGGGGTTGAGAGCAAAGTAAAGGAATTACTTTCTGAAAAAGATGATAAGTTCAATAAGGACTTACAAACAGTTAAAGATCTAATGACAAGACAGTACGATAAAACGATGCAGGAAACTGTAAAACTAGTCACAACTAATGACTTACTAAGAAAGCAAAATAAAAGTACAGAAGATGCTATAAACATTGCTAAAGATGAATTCAGTAAACTTACAAATGTACTTTCTGGAAGCCAAACAAGAGGACAATTAGGTGAGCTAATGGCTGAAGATATATTTAGAAGTGCAGGATTTATTAAAGGTGTTCAATATGAAACTCAGCAAGTTTTAGATAATGGTACAAGACCTGATTTTACGATTAATTTACCCGATGGGAAAGTAATCCATATGGATTCAAAATTCGTTTGGGAATATTTCCAACCATTAATGGATGAAGAAAATAAAACGATTGATAATCAAAACAGAGAAAAAAAATTTTTTGATTCGCTAAAAAAAATAATTAATGAAGTAGGGACCAAATATATTAATACAAAACAAAATACTCTAGATAATGTGATTGTTTTTGTTCCAAGTGATCATATATTGTCATTTATTTACGAAAAAAGAATGGACCTTATTCAATATGCGCAAAGTAAAAAAGTGACTATAACTTCACCTGGTAACCTACTTTTGGTAGTTGGAGTTATAAAAGAGTTTATGAAAGTAGTAACTATAGGTGAAAATCAAAATCAGATAATGACGATTTTAGATGAACTAAAGAAAGAATGGGATAATTATATTGAGGAACAATCAGTTGTTGGAAGGGCATTAAAAACTGCAACAACTCATTTTGAATATCTAGAAGGTAGAAGAAGAAATGCTTTGGACAAAAAGTTTAGTAATGTAAAAGATTTAGAAACTCAACTAGATAAAAACCCTGAAAAAGCTCTAGATGTAACTGTAATAGATGAGGTTATTGAAGAAGAAATCCTAAATCCATCATCAGAAGATTCAAAAGGGAATCAAAGTCAAATGACACTTGATAATTAATTTATATCTAATCTAGTATTTCCTATAACTTCAGGATTTATAAAGTTCTCTGGTTTTTTGTTTTTTATAACTCTAACTATTTCTTCTGCTGTTCTTCGTTGTAATTCTTCATTAGAAGCCTTAGAAAAAAAGGCTGTATGTGGAGTAATAATTACATTTTTGTTAATAAATAATGGACTTGTAGGTGACTTAGATGTATCTTCAATAACATCAAGCCCAATCCCACCAATTTGGCCATTTGAGAGCGCATTAGAAGCAGCGATTTCATCAATTAAACCACCTCTAGCACAATTTACTATGATGGCATTATCCTTCATAGCCTTAAATTCTTTCTCAGAAAAAAGATGATGGGTTTGTTCATTTAAGGGAACATGAACAGTAATAAAATCAGACATCTCTAACAAATTATTAAATGAAACAATTTCTACATTATCAATTTTTTCTCCTAGATTTAATAATGGATCAAATGCAATACATTTTATACCGAGGGCAGATATTCTATTAGCAATAGTTCTGCCAATTCTACCAAAGCCAACAATACCCAAAATAGATTCACTAAGTCTTTGAACAGGGATATCTAAGTCCAAATCATACCAACCACCATTCTTTACCATATTTGAATGATCATTAATTCTTCTGTTTAAAGCTAGTATCATTCCAATGGCATGATCAGAAACCTCTTCTAAACAATAATCAGGAATATTAGTAACAACAATGCCAAGTTCAGTACATTTTTGAATATCAATATTGTCTACGCCAATCCCATATCTAGACGCAACTTTACATTTTGATGTAGCTTCAAGTAAATCTGAAGATATTTCTCGAAAACAAAATAAAATTGCATCCGCATCAATTAATTCATTTTTAAGCTGTTGATCATTTTTATCTTTACAGTCAACAACTTCTATATTATTTTCATTAAGAATTTTTGTTTCAATATCAAGATTAGGCCAAACATAATCTGTAATAACTGCTTTATATTTCATATTATTTATTTTATATAGAAATTTTCTTAAATTGACAACCTTCAACAAAATAATCAAAAAACTCTGGTTTAGTCTCAAGTTCTAAATGATCAATTTTTGTTACATACTCAACAAGATTTTCCCTAAGTTTATTAGAAAGTAATAACTTAGTTGCACCTTCTAGGGCTGAATTTCCTATTTTTTTTATTCTTTCTAGAGGAAAATTTAGAATAAAACCAATATTTTTTGCATTTTCAATATCAATATAATTTGCAAATCCACCTGCTAAATAAATATTATCAATTTCATCAATATTAGTCCCAAAATCTTTTATTACTAAGGCTTGCCCACATACATTTGCTGCTTTAGCTTGAGCTAAACTTGAAACATCTCTTCTTGATAAGTTAATTGATTCATTTTTATCTATATAAATAGCCTCTTTTTCTAGTTCAAATTTTCCTAATGGATTCATGATATTGTTGTCAACTAATACTGAAAGAAAATCTATTAAACCTGAGCCACATAATCCTAAAGGTTTTGAACCTCCTATAGTTTTGTATGAAAAATTATTTTTATTAAAATCAACTTTTTCTATTGCTCCATCATAACCAGGCATTCCAAAAGTTATTTCTCCTCCTTCAAAAGCAGGACCTGCAGGACAAGAGGCTGCAAGCATTTTATCTGGGGTTCCTAAAACAACTTCTGTATTTGTTCCTATATCTATTAGCATTTTCATTTTATTATTATGGAAAAAATCAGTTGCAATTAATCCTGCAGAAACATCAGATCCAATATGTGATGCTATGAGAGGAGGACTATATATCAAAGCTTCAGAATTAATTCGTAAGTTAATATCTTTTGCTTTGACAACCATTTCAGTACTGGGCAATTTTTCTTCTAAATAGGCTGTTTCAATTATTGATTTGTATGGTTTAACTCCTATTGGTTCGACATTGAGATTAAAAAATAAATCTCTCATTGTTGAATTACCAACTATAGTTACTTCAATAATTTCATTTCTTCTAATTTTTAATTTTTTTACAAATTCGCCAATTTCAAAATTAATAGAAGAAATAATTGCCTTAGATAATTCACCCTTAAATTTACTGGAATCATAAGAAATACGATTCATAACATCTGAACCTCCAAAAATTTGAGGATTCTCAAAAGATGATGTCATCATAATTTTTCCATCACTAAAATCAACTAAATTAATTGCAACTGTAGTAGTCCCCACATCAATTGCTAATCCATAGAAACTTTTAGATTTTGATAATAATACATCTTCTTTTTGTGTCTTTCTAACTAGGTTATTTTCCTTATAAATATAATTATGATCAATCTCATATCGAGTATCTCCAGCAAAATTTGTCAAAATTTTTCTATCTCTTTTTCTAGGACTAAACTTAAGATTTCCTTCTGTTGAAATAGTACTGGCCTGGCAAGCTAATCGAAATGGTTTTTTCAAAAATTGTTCTTGTTCTGTAGGTTCAGATAATATTTCATATCCATCCGAAACTTCAACTATGCATTCATGACAATCTCCAAACCTTCCACAAGAGGTTGGTATTCTCATCTTAACTTCATCTGCAAACTCAAAAAGTGTTTTATTTAAAGAAAGTTCAATAGATTTTTTTTCATTTATAAATTTTTTTTTAGTCATTATTCTTAATCGGTTTATCTACTTCCCACGCAAATCTGTAATCTAGCTTATGCGAACCTACACAGACAGGAAGATCATTTTTATCAACAAAGTGTTGATTTTTACAAGAAAAGCTCGCAGTACAAAGATTTTTGGCATTTTTATAAGGACATCTGCTTTTACTTATTTCATCTGCATAATCAGATATGTCTTGGAAAATATTATAAATATTTTCTAAACTTTTCTCTAATTTTTCTTTTTTATTTGAATTTGACTTATCTGAAGTCATATTTAATCTAACTCTTTAGATCTTTAAGAAGCTCAACTAGAGCCTTAGCTTTATCAACAGCATCAACTGCACTTTCACCATATCCATCGGCACCCATCTCATCTGCAAATTCTTGAGTAACAGGAGCTCCACCTACCATCATTCTTACTTCTTCTCTTAAACCTATATCTTCAAAATACTGAATAGTTCTACCCATATTTGGCATTGTTGTTGTAAGTAATGCTGACATTCCAATTACATCTGGTTCATGCTCTTCAAATCCATCAACAAAATCTTCTGGTGAAGTATCTACACCTAAATCATGAACAGTAAAACCAGCTCCTCTTAGCATCATTATGCATAAGTTTTTACCGATATCATGTAAATCACCTTTGACTGTACCCATCAATACCTTACCTTGGGGTTCTATACCGGATTCAGATAATATTGGTTCAATATGAGTCATTCCTGCTTTCATAGCTCTGGCAGAAATTAATACTTCAGGAACAAAAATTATATTATCCCTGAATTTGACACCAACTATAGCCATACCATTTAATAGTCCATCATCAAGAATTTCATTAGCAGTAGTTCCGTTTTCTAAGCATTTTTTTGTTAATTCATCAACAGCGTTATTATCACCTTTAATAAGAGCATATGCAATTTCCTGCATCTCATCAGATGTTTTTGAGATGGAGTCTCCGATATGTTTTTTTTCACTCTCTTTGGTTACCCACTCAAATTCTTTAGAAAGCCCTTCATGATTAAACATAAATTACCTAATTCTTTCGATTAATTATAGTATATGATTATTTTATCAAATCTATGATCTAGTTTCTGCTAGCCAGTCAGTTATTCCCTCATTAATTGCTACTAAATTTTCTGCCTTAGTTTTTAATGGAATTGCACATTCTGGTGCAATTAATTGAACTCCTGCATTAAGGCATTCAAATACTTCTTTTTTCACATCGTCTGCTTCTTTTGAATATAATGTTTCAGGGTTATTAATATTACCAACAAGAGCTATTTTATTATTTACTGCATCCATTGATTCTTGAGGAGAGTTTTTAGAATCAAAATGGAAAGCATGCATCCCTGTTTCAGCTATATATGGCATTCTGTCTACCGTTCTTCCACAAATATGAAGAATTAATGGCACTGTAAATCTTTCAGCCATTTCTGTATGAATTTCTTGAAGAAATTTTTCATAATATTGGCCAGAAACTAAATCTCCTGTAGCATGATCAGGAATAGTTAATACATCTGCTCCTGCATCTACTTGGGCTTCTCCAAATAAATAAGTAAATTCTTGTAATTTTTCCAATGCCCTAATAGTTTCGTCAGGATTATCAACTGAACCTAAAAGAAATGGCTCCACTCCAAAAACATGATATGCTAGAGTCCAAGGTCCCATTGTCTTTCCAATAATAGGGACATCATTACCAAATTCATTTTTTAAAATCTTTATTGAGTCAATAATTGCTTTTACATCTGGATGGTCAAGAAATCCTGTTGGAACTTTTACATCATCAGCAGTTTTCCATATTGGGTTACTCATCCTGACTGTAGGCCAATTATCTTTTTGCTCCCATTGCATCTCACATCCAATCGCACTTGATTCTTGAATTATAGAAAAATAAGGCGAAACAGCATCAAAATCAAATTCAGTAACTTCTGTAGCTGCAAGCCTAGCATTTAATTCAGCAGATCTGCAAGCATCAGGAAAAGGAGCATCAACTAAATCCATCATTTCTACAGTAGCTACGGAAGTTGGATTAGCAACTGGAGGCCTATCTACTTCTAATCTATTTAATGCAGCTAATACTCTTTCTTTTTTTGTCATTTCTTTCATAATATTTCCTTACTTTTATTGAGAAAAACCTAAGCTTTGAGTCGTCATTTGTCCTGCTTGATCAGAAGCTTCTAGCATTTGTTCAACAGCACTCACATTCCTTGCATATGGTAATAATACTCTCACATATTCTTCGTGAGCTTTAAAATCTGGAAAACAAAAGGAATCTACGTCATTTCTTAAACATTGTCCATATTTCATAAATCCTCCTACAACTGCTCTAATTCTTAATCCCGGTTTTTCATGCTCTCCTTCAGCAGTAACTGTATAAACATATTTATCAGATTCTTGAGATCCTTTTACTGTAAAGGTTAATTTTGTTTTATTATCCTTTGCACTGATAATTCCTTTTTCTGGTTTAGCATCAGGGGACATTTCAACACATTTCGAAAACAAAAATTTCAATGGTCTTTCTATAAGGGCTCCTTCAGGAATTGACATTTTATAATCTTCTTTTGAATTTATTAGTCCTCCAAAATCAACCATCTTATCTCTAATAATATTCAGCCTATTTTCAATACCCTCTTTTCTGCTATAAGACCAAACAGTTAAGATATTATTTTTCATAAAAAGTCCTACACTAATATTATGAAAATTAGGATCCATTGAAACAAGTTCGAGGCATTTACCAAATTTATTCTTTACTTCAGATACTTTCATTATGACTCCTTATTATCTTTGAAAACTCACTAATGTGTTTCTCAGTTGTACCGCAGCATCCCCCTAAGATATTTACATTCAGGTCTATTAACTTTTTATACTGTTCCACCATAAATCCTGGGGTTTCTGGGTAAATTATATCGTTTTTCTTAATCACTGGAATACCAGCATTTGCTTGAACTAAAATAGGATTTGTTGTCTTTTCTCTAATTTCATTTGTAATCTCAACCATTTTTTCTGAACCATTTCCACAATTTGTACCTACTATATCTGCTCCTGCTTTAAAAAACAACTCAATACTAGCAGCAGGTGTCAATCCAAACATTGTGAAATAACCTTTGGGCCCTTTGTCATAAACTAATGAAACGATATTCAAAACGTCAAAATTTTCTTTAGCCACTCTTAATGCTAATAGTGTCTCTTCAGTTGCTATTTGAGTTTCAATCATAAATCCATCTACTCCACCATCATACAAACCTTTCATTTGCTCAAAAAGACAATCATACATTTCTTTTTCTGAAACATTTCCTAAAGGTTCTATAAATTCACCCGTAGGACCAATAGAACCAAAAACATATTTGTCTATGTAATCATTTGAAGCTTCTTTTGCAATTTCAGTTGCCAACCTATTGATTTCAACAGTTCTTGACTCCAATCCATAATGTTTTAATCTGTATTGGTTACCACCAAACGTATTTGTAAGAACAATATCACTACCATTAGAAAAGTAATTATGAGCCATCTTTGAAATGATCTCGGGGGATTCAATATTCATCAATTCCGGACATCCTCCAGGTTCTAATCCATTATTTTGAAGAAATGTTCCCGTAGCACCATCTAGTAAAAATATTTTACCTTTTTCTATATCTTTTAATATTTTTTTTGAGCTTGGTTTTAAATTTTGAACCATGAGTCAATTGAACCAGGTAATCCTGATCTGTTCCCTTCATCGTGTAAATTTTTTATTTTATTGATAAATGATTTAGGTATATTATTATCAAATTTTTCAATAATTTCCTCAGGACTTAAATCTGTTTCTAAATCTGGGCCCCAATCCCAAGCATCTAAATATGCTCCACTTTCTATAGAGCCATCATGCATTGCTATAGCATCTATAGCAGTTTGAAAAGTAAGACTTAATGGATAAGACCCTTCATCTCCCTCATCATCAGTAAATTTAAGCTGTGTAGGAATTTCTTTCCAGTATAAAATTTTGTATGTTGCCATGAATAATGTTTTTTATAGGTGGTAAGAACATTATAATAGAAATTTTATTGGAGTTTATTTAATAATGTCTAAAATAATAATAGTTGATGACGAACCTCAGGTAGTCTCCTACGATCAATCTTTGTTTAATGAGTTGAAAGATATTCATGAAATAAAAGTTTTTAAGTCTTTACCTAAGGACTCAAGAGAAATAATTACTAGATTAGAAAATGCACATACAGCTGTAATAACCAAGGCTACAACTCGAATAAATAATAATATTATTGAAAATTTACCGGACTTAAAACATATTGCTGTTTTTGGAATTGCTTTAGACCATATAGACACAGATTCAGCAAAAAGAAATAATATAAATATTTCTACTATTCCAAATATCTTAACTAATTCTGTAGCTGAGCATTCAATTTCTCTTATGATTTCATTACTAAAAAAAATTCCTGAATTAGATAGAAGAGTAAGAGGTAATGAATGGCCTTCAATTGAAGTTGATCTATTTGAAGGAAAAACATTAGGAATAGTTGGAGCTGGAGCAGTTGGAGAAAAAGTAGCCAAAATAGGACATAACCTTGGAATGAACATAATTATAAATCCTGCAATCAGAATGGATAAAGTAAGAAGTTTGAGTTTTCAAGAATTTGGAAAAGTTTCAGATCTAGATTACTTAATTGAAAACTCTGATGTAATTACTTTACACACAAGAATAGTAGAAGAAACTGAGTATCTGATTGGAGCAAAACAATTTTCAATGATGAAATCTAATGCTTTAATAATAAATACTGCTAGAGGAAAACTTATAAATGAAAAAGCTTTATATGATTCATTAGTAAGTGGAAAAATAGCTGGAGCTGCTTTAGATGTTTTTGAACAAGAACCACTATCAACCAATAATCAATTAAAAAGTCTCCATAATGTTATACTTACTCCTCATAATGCAGCAAATTCTCATGAAGTTATAAAACAAAGCATAAAAAAATTGATAGATAATATTAATAAAAATTTAGATTGAGGTAAAAGATGAATAGAATTGGATTTATAGGATTAGGAAATATGGGGCAAGGAATGGCAAATAATCTTTTGAATAAAGGCGCAAACCTCACTGTGTTTACACGTAATAAAGAAAAGATCTCAGCCATGGAAAAATTAGGAGCAAATGGTGCCTATACTTTGAAAGATTTATCTAATAAAAGCGATATTATCTTAACTTGCCTTCCCGATACAAAAACTTCAATTGAAATAATTACTGGTAAACATGGGATTTTATCTACAACAAAGGAAAAAAAAATAATAGTTGATCACTCAACTGTTGACATGTCCACATCTAAAAAATGTTTTCAATATATCAAAGAAAAAGGTTCAGATTTTCTTGATGCTCCTATTTCTGGAGGCCCAGTTGGAGCTGCTGAAGGGACTTTGTCTATAATGGTCGGAGGAAGTAAAGAAGCATATGATTTGACAATAGATTCTTTCAAAATGATGGGAACAACAGTAAAGTATATGGGTGAAAATGGATCTGGAACATCTATGAAATTAATAAATCAATTACTGACCGCAGTTCATACAACCGCTGCAGCAGAGGCTTTAGCATTAACCAATGCAGCAGATGTTGATATAGATTCTGCTATGGAAATTTTAGAGGTTAGTTTCGGTTTCTCAAGGATGTTAGAAAGATGTGCCCCTATAATAAGAGACAGAAACTTTGAAGGTTCTTCAGTACCAGCAAGGAACATACATAAAGATATTAATATAATCGATCAATTAGGAAAAGATTTGTCAGTAAATTTACCATTAATAAAAACTTCAAAAAAACTATATGATGAACTGAAAAAAGATGGAAAAGAAATGGATGATATGGCTGGAATAATTCAAATAATTGAGAAGCAAAACTAGGAGAAAATATATGAAAACATATAAAATAGCAGTAATTCCTGGAGATGGGATTGGTGTAGAAGTAGTTAATAGTTCTATTAAAGTATTAAAAGCTTTAGAAAAAAACAAAGATTATAAGCTAGAATTTCATGAATTTGATTGGAGCTCTGAATATTATTTTAAAAATGGAATTATGATGCCTAAAGATGGTATTGAACAATTAAAATCTTTTGATGCAATTTTTTTAGGAGCAGTCGGACATCCTGATATTCAAGACCATATAACTCTAAATGGACTACTTCTTCCAATCAGAAGGGCTTTCGATCAATTTGCATGCGTTAGACCTTCTATATTATATCCAGGTGTTAATACTCCTATAAAAGACTTGAAGCCATTTGATATAGACCTTGTTGTAGTAAGAGAAAATACTGAAGGTGAATATGCTAATGTTGGAGGATTTCAGTATCAAAACTTCCCTGATGAAGTTGCTGTTCAAAGCGCAGTATTTACAAGAAAAGGATGTGAAAGAGTTATCAGGTTTGCATTTGAATTAACAATAGAAAGAAATAAAAAAATGCATTTAACTTCTATAACTAAATCTAATGCTCAAGGATATTCTATGGTCCTTTGGGATAGAACATTTGAGGAAGTAAAAAAAGATTATCCTCAGGTGACTACAGACTCATTATTAATAGACGCGGCTTGTATGGACTTTATTAGGAAACCACAAAACTTTGATGTAGTAGTAGCAAGTAATCTTTTTGGAGATATCCTAACAGATATAGGAGCAATTATTACAGGATCTATGGGATTAGCTTCTAGTGGAAACATTGATCCTACAAAAAAGAGTCCTTCAATGTTTGAACCAACTCATGGATCAGCTCCAGATATTGCAGGTAAGGGCATAGCAAATCCAATGGCTCAAATATTAACAGCCGGAATAATGATGAAACATTTAGGAGAACATGAAAGTGCAGAAATCATAGAAAACTCAGTGAAAAATGTTTTAGATTTAGGAGAATCAATATCTCCTGACCTAGGTGGAAATTCTACTACATCAGAAGTTACAAGATCAATAATTTCTAATTTATGATCAAAGGTATAATATTTGATTTAGATGACACATTGACCGTACACGATGATCTTTATGATTCTAATTATTTGAAAATAATAAAAACATTTTTTCCTGATTTTAAAATGAAAGATCCTGAAATCTTGAAAATAATGATAGAAACTATAGATTCAATTGGTTCAAATAAATATTTCTCTAATTATTTAGATGCTAAATTTGGAGGAAGAGATATTTTATGGGCTGATTGTGGGGGATTTGGTGAAATAGCTCAATACCTTAAAGAGGTTCATTTAGAAGCTCAAAATGAGATGTGGAAGAATATAATAAAAAATCTTGGAATATCAATTAATAAAATAAACATTAAAACTATTATCAATAAATATAAATTTTTTATGTGGGAGGGAATAAAAGCATTTGATGATGTAATCCCAACTCTTACCAAATTAAAAAAATATAAACTAGGAGTCCTAACAAATGGAATGGAATTGCACCAAAGAAGAAAGATAAGTATTTCGGGTTTAATGAATTTTTTTTCAACCCAAAACTCCGAAATAGTAACTTCATCAGAATGCTTACTAGGGAAACCTTCTCCAGTACCTTACAATTATATTTGCGAAAAATTATCTTTAGATACTTCTGAAATAATTATGATTGGTGATACGTTAGATGGAGATATTTCTGGAGCTAAAAATCTCAATATAAAAAACATCTTGATTAATAGAAAAAAAAATATAAATAATGAAAGCTCAATTAAACCTGATTTTGAAGTCAGTTCACTTTCAAAAATTATAAGCATAATTGATTAATATTATTTTTTTGCTTTCAAGAAATCAAAATCACAACCATCCTCAGCTTGTAAGATGTGTTCTTTATAAATAAAACCATATCCTCTGTCATAATCTTTTATTTTATAATTAGGCTTAAGTTTTTCTTTCCTGATTTTCAATTCATCTTTATCTACCAATAAATCTATTGATTTATTTTTAATTGATAAGGATATTAGATCTCCATTTTCCACAAGAGATAAGGGTCCTCCAATATAAGATTCAGGGCTAACATGTAAAATAATTGTTCCAAAAGCAGTACCACTCATCCTAGCATCAGAAATTCTAACTATATCTCTAACTCCTTTATCTAAAAGTTTTTTTGGAATAGGCAAAAATCCTGATTCAGGCATGCCTTGCCCTCCAACTGGACCATTATTTCTAAGAATTAAAATAGTATTTTCATCAACATCTAAATCTGGCTTATCTATTTCTTCAGATAGTTCTCTAGCGGTGTCAAATACTAACGCCTTTCCTACATGTTCATAAAATTTTTTACTAGCCGCAGCTACTTTTATAACAGCTCCGTTAGGTGCCAAAGTACCTTTCAAAATTGAGATACTTCCTTTTGAATTTATAGGATTAGACTGAGTTCTTATTACATCATCATTGTATATGTTAGAATCAGATATTATTTCAGATAATTTTTTCCCTGATACCGTTTCAACATCCTTATAAATTAGGTTTTCAATATTTTTCAACATTGCTGAAACTCCACCAGCATAATGTAAATCTTCCATTAGCTTACTTCCAGCAGGTTTAAGATTGACAATTACAGGTGTTTTTTCAGATATTTCATTGAAATCACTTAAATTAATAGTATTTTTCGTTCTACCTGCCATAGCCATCATATGAATAATAGCATTGGTAGATCCTCCAAATGCCATAAGTGCAGTTATCCCATTATGAAAATTTTCTTTTCTTAAAAAATTACTAAAGTTTATATTTTCTTCTACTAGTTTAACTATTCTTTGACCGGTATTATTAGCGAGCGTCATTCTTCTTGAATCAACAGCTGGTAATGTAGCCGCTCCTTCGAGAGTTAATCCCATTGATTCAGATATTGCAGCCATTGTAGACGCAGTTCCAGCAACCATACAATGACCTGGAGATCTATAGATTCCTTCTTCCATTGAATCGTAGTCAGCTTGTGTAATATTACCAGCTCTTAATTCTGTCCAATATCTTCTACAATCAGTACATGAGCCAAGTTCCTCTCCTCTCCAGTCGCCCCTAAGTGAGGGCCCTCCAGGTAAAAGAATTGTAGGTATATCTGCAGATGCAGCACCCATTATCATTGCTGGAGTAGTTTTATCACATCCAGACAATAAAACAACACCATCAATAGGTAATCCCTTTATCATTTCCTCTACATCTATAGACATTTGATTTCTTAAGTACATTGAAGTTGGACTTAAGAAGAATTCACCTAAAGATATAACAGGAAATTCAATAGGAGTTCCACCGGCTGCAATTACTCCTTTTTTTACATGCTCTGCTAAATTTCTAAGATGAGAATTACAATGAACAGCCTCCGAAAAACTATTTGCAATTCCTATCATAGGTTTATCCTTAATCATATTATCTGGCCAACCTTGAGCTTTCATACCAGATCTATGCAGAAAACCTTCTAAATTTTTTTCTCCAAACCAACTTTCACTTCTTAAATTTTTCACAATTAATTTCCATTCTCTTAATATCTCAGATTGAGTCTATTATACAGATTCATTATTTTTTTTTTTAGTCTAGAATTTCATTATCAAATAATAATTATGAACATTAAATTAATTACAGATAAAATTGATATTGATTTATTTCTCAGAGAGATAACAAAAACAAAAATTTTATCTGTTGATACTGAATTTATTAGAGAAAAGACTTACTATCCCGTTCTCTGCCTTATTCAAATATCAGTAGATAATAATGTATACATTTTTGACTGTATAAATAATAAAGAGAATTTAGAAGATTTAAAGCATATTTTTAGCAATAAAAAATATGTAAAAATATTCCATGATGCTGATCAAGATATAGAAATTATAAATGATTTTTTTTCAATAGAATCAAAAAATTACTTTGATACACAGTTAGCAAATGCATTTATCGATCTAGAGCTTCATATCAGTTATAAGAATCTCGTTAAGAAATATTTGAATATAGATATAGACAAAGAATTACAAACTTCAAATTGGGTAAAGAGACCCTTAAGTAGGAAACAAATTAAATATGCTGCAAATGATGTTTTATATTTGGAAAAAATATATCATAAAATTTCTAAAGAACTTTTTGATCAAAAAAAATCAACTTGGTACAAAGAAGAATTAGAAAAAAGAATTAAAGATAACAATTTTAAAAAACAACCTAAAAATGCTTGGAAAAAAATAAAACTGAGAGATTTTTCTGGAATAAATCAAAACCTTTTCATAATGCTATCTAAGTATAGGGAAGAGATATCTAGAGAAAGAAATATACCTAAAACTTGGTTTCTAAGTGATAAAAATATTATTAAATTATCTTCAAAAAATTATTCAAATATTAACGATTTAAGAAAAGAGAATCTTAATTCAAATAAATTTTTTCATTATGATGATTACTCAGAAATATTTAGTAAATTTGATTTCTCAAAAAAAACATATGAAAATCTTAAGCAAAAAAGAATTAATGTTAAAAAATACCAAATTACATTACAGGAGTTATCGACAGAGTTTAATATTTCTCAACAATTAATAGCAAATAAAAAAGATTTAGAAAATTATTTTGGATCAAACAGAATACAAATAAATGGATGGAGGAAGAAAATATTTGATGAGATAAAAGCCAAGACAAAATAATAGTCTTTATCGTAATATATAAATAATTAGAACTAAATTTTATGAAAACACCTAAAACAGCAGATGAACTTAGAGATAGCTTTTTGAGTTTTTTTGAATCAAAAGATCATCTTATTATGCCTTCATCATCCTTAATCCCTAGTGGAGATCCAACACTTTTACTTACTAACTCAGGAATGGCTCAATTCAAAGCATATTTTTCTGGGGAAAAAGAACCACCCAATAAGCGCATAACAACGTCTCAAAAATGCTTTAGAACTACTGATATTGAAGAAGTAGGAGATGACACTCATCTAACACTATTTGAAATGCTTGGAAACTTCAGTTTTGGTGATTACTTCAAAAAAGAAGCTTGTGAATGGGCATTAGAGTTTATGATCGATATTCTTGGATTTGAAAAAGAAAGACTTTTTTTTACTGTATATACAGATGATGATGAAACTAAACAAATTTGGATTGATTTAGGTATAGAAAAAAAATATATTTATAAATTTGGAGATGAAGATAACTGGTGGGGACCTGCAGGAGAAGAAGGCCCATGCGGACCTTGTTCTGAGCTACATTATTATCAAGGAGATATAAGTGAGATGGATTTTGACAATCCAAATTGGGGACCTAATATCCATGATGATTTTATTGAACTATACAATTTAGTTTTTACTCAATTTTATAGAGACTTAGATGGAAATGATAAATCACTTCCTTTCAATAACATTGACACTGGCATGGGGTTAGAAAGAACTGTATCCGTATTAAATAAAAAAGAGACAGCTTATAAAACAGACATTTTCAAGGATCACTTAGAATTTCTAAATAAAAAAATCTCTGAACAAGACAATGAATCACAAAAATATAAACGCATTATAGCAGAGCATGGTAGGTCAGCATCTTTTCTAATAGCTGATGGAGTTTTGCCTGAGAACACAGGTAGAGGTTATGTCTTAAGGAGGTTAATAAGAAGAGGAATGATAACTGCGAAAAAGTTAGGGTTAAGCTTCCCTATTTTATCCCCTATGGCTAATATTACCTCTAAAAAGCTAAGTCATGTTTATCCTGAATTAGAAGAGAAATTAAAATTTATAACTTCTGTTCTTGATAAAGAAGAACAAAATTTCAACAAAACATTAAACTTTGGAACACAGGTACTTAATCAACTCATAAAGAAACGTGGAGTTAATCTCAAAGATACTGAAAATTTTAAAGCTTCGGAAGATGTTGCTAATGAAATATTTTCAAAAATTGATAATAAAAAAAGTAAAAAAATCCTATCAGGAAGGGAGGCTTTTGTACTATATGATACTTATGGCTTTCCAATAGAAATTACTACAGAAATCTGTATGGAGAATGGATTAGAGGTTGATAGAAGCGAATTCTTGAAAATCATGGAAGAACAGAAAACATCTTCAAAAAATTCAAGTGAAATAAAATCAGGGAATTTATCTCAAAAATTATATTCATCTTTAAAAATAAAACCTACAGAATTTACTGGATTTGAAACACTTGAGACTGAATCAAAAATTTTAGAAATTATACAAGACAACAAGATTGTAGAAAAAATAAATAACGAAGAAGTATTTGAGATAATCACAGATAAATCTCCTTTTTATGCTGAAAAAGGAGGACAAGTTGGAGACAAAGGAACAGGAATTTCAAAGACAGGAGAATTTAATATTATCGATACAATTTCTCCTTATGGAGGTATTTTCGTTCATAAATCTAAAATGAAATCAGGAGAAATCAAAAAAAATTCAACGATTAAATTGATAGTTGAAGAAGAAAGAAGAGAAAAGATAAAAAGAAATCATACTGCTACACACTTACTGCATGCTGCTCTTAGAGAAATAATTGGAATCCATGTTCGTCAGTCGGGCTCACTTGTGCACCCAGATTATTTAAGGTTTGATTTTACAAGTCTAGAATCTCTAGATGAATCATCTATAAAAAACATTGAATTTAAAGTTAATGAATATATTAGAAATAATATTGAGGTTGAAGTTTGTAATACGACTTATAATAAAGCCATAGAAGAAGGTGCTATAGCTTTTTTTGATGACAAATATGACAATGATGTAAGAACAATCAGAATAGATGCCCCGTGGAGCTTTGAATTATGCGGGGGAACACATATGGATAGAACCGGCGGTATAGGATTATTCAAAATTATTTCTGAATCAGGAATTGGATCAGGAAATAGAAGAATTTTTGCAACTACAGGTATTGGAACTGAAAATATAGTAGATAATAATCAGTCTATTGTTAGTGAAATAACTAAGGCTCTTAGTTCAAATAATGAAGATGTAATAGAAAAATTTAATCAATTGCAAAAACTTTCAAAAGAACAACAAAAAGAGATCGAAAATCTTAATATTAAGATCACTAATTTATCAATGGGTAATACCGATAAATCTATAAGCCAAGAATTTGAAATTGGATCAACAAAAATTTCATGTTCTAAAGTATCTGCTTCAAATATAGGGGCATTAAGAAATGCTGGAGATACACAAAGAACAAGACTTGGAAAGGGATTAGCTATTTTAGGTTCAATAATAGAAGATAAAGGCGTAATAGTGATCATGGCAACCGATGATATAGCACTTGAAGCAGGTGAAGTAGCCAAAATAATTGCCAAAGAAGTAAATGGGGGTGGGGGTGGGAATAAATTTTCAGCGCAAGTGGGAATTAAGGATATTAATGATTATGAAAGTTTCTTCAGTAACTCTAAAAATATTCTAGAAAATAACCTCAAATGACTATATTAGGCTTAGATATAGGAGAAAAAAGAACAGGTGTTGCAATTTCTAACGAGGTTTCTTCATTATGTACACCATTAGAATATATAAGTTCAAAAGATAATTTTCTTGAAAAGATTTCAAATATTATTCAAGAAAAAAAAGTGGAGAAAATAATTATAGGTCTTCCAAAATTATTAAGTGGTAAAGAAGGAGAAAGAGCAAAATTTTCAAGATCAATTTCACACTTGATAAAATCAAATCACAAATCAATAAAAGTGATTTTGTGGGATGAAAGATTAACAACCAAACAAGCTGAAAAATATTTGTTAGAAACAATATCTAATAAAAGAAAAATTAAAGAAAAAATTGATTCGGTTTCTGCAGTTCTTATTTTAGAAAATTATTTAGCATCAAAAGGTAGATTATGAATCAAATTGGAATACTAGGATTCCCATTAGGCCATACATTGTCTCCAATAATTCATGAAGCAGGATTTAAGGAACTGAATCTAAATATAAAGTTTCGGGTTTGGGAAGTTAAATCACAAAACTTAAGTGAAAAAGTAAAATCACTAAAATCTCCTGACATACTAGGTTTTTGTGTAACCCTTCCTCATAAATATTCAATAATTAGTCTTATTGACGATCTTGATGATTCTGCAAAAGAAATGAATGCTGTTAATTGGGTAGTTAATTCTGATGGTAAGTTGAAGGGTTATAATACGGATTGGATTGGATTTAAAGACAGCTTAAGTTATTACGGAAAAGAAATTACTAATCAAGAATGCCTTATACTAGGTGCTGGTGGTTCTGCTAAGGCAATTTGCATGGCATTAATAAAAGAGAATGCTAATAATATATATATTCATAATCGAACAGAAAAAAATCTGATAAATTTTATAAATAATTTTAAACATATCAATAAAGATATTCAAATAATTGATTCAAATAAATTAAATAATAAAGGTTTTATTAATACTTTGGATTTAATAATTAATACAACTTCAGTTGGAATGCAAGGTGGACCAGATCCAAACAATTCTCCCATAAATACTGATAATATAAATAAAAGAGCCTTATGTTATGACTTAGTTTATTCGCCTGAAATAACACCTTTCATAGAGCAAGCTAAACATAACAATGTTGAAACTATTGGAGGTTTGACAATGCTTGTTTTCCAAGCAATAAAAGGCTTTGAACTTGTAACAGGGGAAAAAGCACCTGTTCAAAAAATGTTAGAAGCAGTTGGAATAACCAAAAATAATTGAGGATTAAAAATGGGAAAATTTAGATTCTTAACAGCAGGGGAATCACACGGTAAAGGACTTAGCGTAATAATTGAAGGAATGCCTTCTAATTTGTCTATAGATGAAGACTATATTGAAAAAGATATGTCAAGAAGACAAAAAGGTTATGGTTCAGGCGGAAGAATGAAAATTGAAAAAGATAGAGCTGAAATTCAAACTGGAGTAAGGCATGGAAAAACTCTAGGCTCTCCAATATCTTTATGGATAGAAAATAAAGATTGGGTAAATTGGACTACACCAATGTCTATAAATCCCGTAGATGCAAACGAAGATATTAAGCTTCAAACAAAAATTGTACCTGGCCACGCTGATTTTCCTGGAACTTTAAAATTTAACCATAAAGATGTAAGAAATGTACTTGAAAGAGCTAGTGCAAGAGAAACAGCCGCAAGAGTAGCTGCTGCATCTATATGTAAGAAGTTTTTGTCTGAATTGGGTGTAGAAATAAAATCCAGAGTTAAGTCTGTTGGATGGGAAGAATCAGAAATAGATGATTTAGAAAATATTGATTGGAATTATGTAGAAAAATCTGAAGTAAGAGCTTCGAACAGTGATGAAGATAGTAGATTTAAAAAAGTTATAGATCAAGTTAAAAAAGAAAGAACAACTATTGGTGGTATTTTTCAAGTAATTGCAAGAAATGTTCCTCTTGGTCTAGGAAGTCATACTCACTGGGATAATAAATTAGATGGAAAAATTGCACAAGCAATGGCATCAATAAATGCAGTAAAAGGGGTTGAAATAGGTAACGGTTTTGAAAATACTAAAAAATTAGGAAGAGAAGTACAAGATGTCATAGAACCAAATAAATCTGATCCAAGAAATTTTTCTCAAATTACTAATCATTCTGGTGGAATAGAGGGTGGAATGTCTAATGGGAATAATTTAATTATAAATGTTGCAATAAAACCTATTGCTACTATGACGAGTCCCTTACCTTCAGTAGATATCATAACGGGAGAAGTTGTTGAAGCAGCCTACAATAGATCTGATATTTGCCAAGTAAGTAGAGCATGTCCAGTGGGAGAAGCAATGTTGGCTCTAACTTTAGCTGATGTTGTTTTAGAAAAATTTGGTGGAGATAGTCTACAAGAAATAAAAAGGAATTTTGTTTCTTATATAAAGACCTTCAAGGAATATGGCAAATAGAGAAAATAAAGAAAATTTATTCCTAATAGGATTCTCTGGATCAGGAAAAAGTTCAGTTGGTAAAAAATTAGCAAATATTCTAGATTACAATTTTATTGATACAGATAGAGTTATAGAAAAAGATACAGGCGAGTCTATAGATAGTTTAATAAGCAATCAAGGTGAACAAGAGTTCAGAAAAATCGAAACTAGAATCTTGTCTAAAATAGATTTTTCAGAAAGTAATATAATAGCTACTGGTGGGGGACTTCCTACAATACAGAAAAATGTAATTATCATGAAAAATCATGGAGAAATTATATGGTTAGATGCTTCTATAGATTTAATATTTAAGAGGTTATTCAACTCTAAAGAAATAAGACCTCTAATAGGTTCAAATGTAAAAAAAGAAAATATTCTAAATTTATATAATTCTAGATTAAACGTTTATAATATAGCTGATATAAGAATAGATACTAATAGTAAAAATATAGATCAATTAATTAAAGAAATAAAAAAACATTATGGATAAGTACTTAGCATCTACCGTGAATACTTCACAAGGAGATTATAGAGTTATTGTAGGTAAATCAATTCTTTCTGAATTGGGCAAAGAACTTGAAAAAGCAAATTTAAAAAACAAAAAATGTTTCTTTATTTCAGATAAATCTATGTTTCCAAAGCAAACTAAAAAAGTACACGAAGTATTAGAATCTCAGGGATTTATTACAAATTCTTTATCTTTAGAATTTTCGGAAGAATTAAAAAACTATAAAACAGTTTCTAAAATTTATAATTGGTTGGCTGAAATGAAAGTAGAAAGAAAAGATTTTCTTATTTCTATGGGAGGAGGTGTTGCAGGAGATATCATTGGTTTTGCTGCATCTACATACCTAAGAGGAATACCTTTTGTACAAATCCCAACAACCTTAGCATCTATGACAGATGCAGCAATAGGAGGAAAAGTAGCTTTTAATTTACCTGAGGGCAAAAATCTTGTTGGTTCATTTTTTCAACCAAAGCTAGTATTTGAAGATTTAGACTTACTAATCACTCTTCCTGAAAGAGAAAAAACAAGTGGCTGGGCCGAGGCAATTAAGCACGCTCTAATACAAGATATAGAGCTTTATAAAGAGTTTGAAGAAAACTATAATAAAATTTATAAATTAGATAATGATTATTCTGCAGAAATATTAAAAAGATCTGTTGCAATAAAAGCAAAGATAGTATCTAATGATGAATTTGAAAGAGGCGATGAAAGAATAAAACTAAATTATGGTCATACCGTGGGTCATGCAATAGAAAAAATAAGTAATTATAATCAATACTTACATGGTGAAGCTGTAAGTATTGGAATGATGGTTGCAGCAAATATATCTATGAGAAAAGGATTAATTGCAAAAGAAGTTGTAGATCAACAAGAAAAAATATTATTAAAATACAATCTTCCTGTAAGACTCAAAGATATAGAGATAAATAGTATCTTAGAAGCGATAAAAATGGACAAAAAGAATTCTAATGGTAGAGTAAAATGGGTTCTTTTGAATTCATTAGGTAATGCAATAATTTCTCAAGATGTTGATGAAAAAATTATAATTGATTCAATTAAAGAGATTCAAATTTAGCCTCCAGCAACTGCTGGCACGATAGCTATTTCATCACCTGATTCTACTTTTGTATCCAAGGAATCAAGATATCTAATATCTTCTCCATTTACATAAATATTAACGAAATGTTTTAGTTCGTTATTATCCATTATTTTTTCAGTGATTCCAGGGAATTTTTCATCAAGATTATTTATGATATTAATAATCTTTTCTCCACTGACTTCTACTGAAGTTTCATTATTTGTTAGGACTCTTAAAGGAGTAGGTATTTTAACATTAGCCATATACTTAATTTATATTACTTGTTGATAGAAAACTTTTATATTATTATAACTGAAAATAACCTTTAAGGCTTACATATATGAAATTAGATACATCAAAAGCTTCTATATCTGTTCTAGGTGCATTAAATATGGATTTAATTATGAATTTAAGTAGGCCTGCAAAACCCGGAGAAACAGTTGTAGGAGATAAATTTTATACAGCTCCAGGGGGTAAAGGAGGTAACCAAGCTGTTGCCGCTGCAAGGGTTTCAAATAGTGAATCAGTTAGTTTTTTGGGGTTTATTGGAGATGATAATTATGGATCAGAATTAAAAAATTATTTAAAAAATGAGGAAATCATTATCAAAAACATTAAAACTCATAAAAACTCTAATTCAGGAATTGCTATTATTTTTACAACAAGTAGTGGTCAAAATCATGTAAACGCAGTTTATGGGGCAAATGAAAAAAAAGATTTAAGTTTAGTTGATGTTTTTAAAAAAAATATTAAATCTACAAAAATATTAATTACACAAAATGAACTTGATGAAGAAATTACTAGAGAGTGCATGAGTATTGCAATAGAAAATAATATTCCTATAATTTTAGACCCCGCTCCATATAGAAATAATCTTGAATTTGATTATTACAAAATGGCTGATTTTATTACTCCAAATGAAATTGAATCAGAGTATATGACTGGAATAAAAATTCAAAATATTGAAGATGCAAAAAAATCAGCAAATTTACTAGTCGCTAAGGGAATAAAGAATTGTATTATAACTCTAGGAGAAAATGGCGCTTATTTTAAAAATCAAAATTTTGAAAATCATTTCAAACCTCATAAAATCCAAGAGGTCAAAGCAAGTGTTGCAGCAGGAGATGCTTTTTCAGGTATTTTGGGAGCATCATTAGCCTCAGGAGAAGAATTAAATAAATCTATTGAAACTGCTATTGTTGGTTCTGCTCTAAGTGTTACAAAATATGGGGCTCAAGAATCTATGCCGCTATATGATGAAATAATAAATGCTATAAACTAAACTAAAGATTTACCTTTAATTTGATCAATTGAGCTAACATTTTTTTCTATCATCATTTGAATCAAGCCTTTATTGATATTGTAAGCATATAATAATCCTTCGTATATAAAACCTGTATAACCTTGGCAGAGATCTGCACCTAATGCTAAAGCGTTCCAAACATCTTTAGAATCAAATATTCCTCCACATGCTACTATTACAGGATCTGGACCTAAAGAAGATCTTGTTTCAGCTATCATTCTTAGAGTATTTGAAGTTAATACTTTACCAGATTTTCCTCCTTTTCCAACAGCTAATTTTTCATGATTGGTAGGCAGACTATTTGCAACTACCAATCCATCTGCACCTGATAATATTGCAGTTTTACCCAAATCTAAGAAAATTTGTTTTTCTGATTCTAACCAAGGTGGTAATTTTATTAAGATTTTATTTTTTGAAATATTTTTTATTTTTTCTATTAATTTTGATAACTCTGAATGATTATGAAAAAGCCTTAATCCCTCGGTATTTGGACTAGAAATATTGATTTCAAAGACTTCAGTCTTATTTTCTAGAGTTTTTATGCATTCTATTATTTCATCCTCATTAATCCCTGAAACAGATAAAAAAATACTATTGTCATGATCAATTTGTAAATTTTTATTTATTTTTTCTAAACCTAGGCTAGGAAATCCAAGTGAATTAATTAGAGATTTTTCTTTAGGAAGATGAAAAAGTCTGGGTTTAGGGTTTCCAAATCTTTCCTCCAAAGTAATAGTTCCACCTGTAACAAATCCAAATTGCAAAGATAGTAATGGATTTAATATTTTACAATTCTTATCATAACCAGCTGCTAATCCTATAGGGGAGGTTAATTCAATTCCTAAAACATTTGTACTAGTTTTTTTTGATTTTGATTTGAATAAAATAGGGGTAAATAATTTAAAAAAAGGTAATTGAAAAAATTTTTCAGCTATAAAATGGGAGAACTCTGGGTTAATAAGTTGTAATATTGGTAGTATTAGTGATTTGTAAAACATTTTTACTCCTACATTTTATTTTAGTATTAATAACTTTTAAAACAAGGAATTTAATTATATGTCAAACTTAGATTTTAAATTTGGAAATGAAAATAATCCCAAGGGACATGCGATTATTTATTTTGAAGAATATGATGAAATATATGCATCTTATATTATGGATTTTCCAATATCAGGAGACTTAACTAAATATATTCCTGAAATGTTTAAAGACCAAATTCCAGATGAAGAAATGACAAAAATGATTTTTCCTCCAATTCCAGAAAAATTTTCAGGTAATTATGAAAAATTATTTTCTTTAGCAGAAAAAAGATCTGATGATCTTATATATGGAGGTAGTATAAACTCGAAAGATGCAAGTTCTTCAATGTCAAAATTAAATAGTTTGGCTAATGAGTACACTGATCTTTGTAATCCTAAAGAATATGATGATATAGATAAACTAATAAATGAAATCCCTGAACCAAAAACTGAGATAAAAAATTCTAAATACTCGAGTATGAGCGAGTCAGATTTACTTACTGAAGTTACAAAACTCCTTGGAAAAATAAATTTTTCTAAGGATAACAATGAATTAGATGAAATAAAAGATATAAAAAAAGACATAGAAATAATAAGTAAAATCATCCCAGAAAATAGAAAAATAAATAAATTACTAGAATATGTTGATTTAGAAAATTCTGAATCAGAAAAAATAATTTCTGCATATATAAGTAGGGCATATAGTTTACTAAATGAGGATTATATAAAGGTTAAGGAATTTGAAGATTTATTAAGTAAACTAGAAAATTAATCATTTGAATAATAGAACCAATATATTTAGAAGCTTGGGAAATAGAAACTTTCTATATTTGTGGTTAAGTCTAGGTTTCTCTATGGCAGGTTTTCAAATCCAAATGGCTGTAAGGGGTATCTTAGTATACGACATAACGTCTAATGCTTTCATAACTGGTATAGTTTCAGCAGGGTTTGCTCCTTCTCTTTTGCTATTTTCTATGTTTGGAGGTGTGCTAGGAGAAAAAGTAAATAAAAAGAGGCTTATTCAATTTTCACAAAGTGTAAATATGATCCAAAGTGTAATTATCATTATTCTTATTTCTTTTGATGTTTTACATTGGAGTCATTTATTAATAGTTTCTATAACTCAAGGAGCTATGTTTGCGCTTCAAGTACCAGCTAGACAATCACTAATTCCAGATTTAGTTGGTAAGAAATTAGTAACTAATGCTATAGGACTAAATGCAATGCAAATGGGAGTTACAACAATGATTGCACCAGCTATTGGAGGATATACTTATGAATTTTTTGGGCCTCTAAATTCTTATGTAATTGTGTCCATTCTTATGGCAATTGGAGTCATATTTCAAGGTTTTGTTCCAAATTTTCCACCTAAATTGAAAAATAAAAAAACTTCTACAGTAACAGAAATTATTAACGGATTTAAGTATTTAAAGACAAATAAAATAATTAGATTAATTTGGATACATGCCGTTATTTTAGCTTTGTGTACTGGTCCATTTAGAATGTTAATACCTGTATTTGGTAAAGATGTTTATTTATCATCACCTGGTGAAATTGGAAATCTTATGGCCGCAGGAGGAATAGGAGGAATATTATCTTCTATATTAATAGCTTCGTTAAGTTCTGAATCGAAGAGAGGTTGGATACTAATTATTATAGGAATAATAACAGGGATAGGATTATTATTAGTCTCCACGATAAATTTCTTTGTAGTTGGGATCATAGCAATGATTATAGTAGGCTTTTCAGAAACAGGAAGATGGAGTCTAGGTCAGGCATTGATGATGGAGCATGCAGGAGAAGAGTATAGAGCACGTGTAATTAGTTTACTTATGATGTCTTGGGGATTGATGCCCTTAAGTATGCTACCAATGGGTTGGGCATTTGGTCATTTTGGAGCAGAAATCACTACTTTATTTACCGCAATTATTACTTTATTATTTGCTATAACAAGTATTTATTGGGCTAAAAGCCTATCTAAAATATAAATGAAAATAAATAGATTACCTAAAGAAATATCTTTACTAATTGCTGCGGGAGAAGTAATTGAAAATCCTCTATCAATTATTAAAGAATTAGTAGAAAATTCTATAGATGCAAATTCAAAAAAAATTATAATTGAAATTCTTGATGGTGGGAAAAAATATATTTCAATAACAGATGATGGAGATGGAATAATTCCTGAAGAAATAGAATTAGCTTTTGAAAGACACTCTACATCCAAAATAAAAAATAAAAAGGAAATTTATTCTGTTGATACTTTAGGATTTAGAGGAGAAGCATTATCTTCAATTGCTTCAATCTCTAAAGTAAAATGTAAATCTAGAATAAGATCAAATAATTTTGCTCAAGAGATAATTATTAGTCATGGGGAAAAAATAAAAAATATAAAAACTGCTTCTAATTATGGTACTAGAATTGAAATTAGTGAAATTTTTAAAGAGACTCCTGCAAGATTGAAGTTTTTATCCTCAACAAGATCAGAAACCTCTAAAATACAAAACTTTATAATGGGAATATCTCAATCATATCCTTCAATTTCTTTTGAACTTTTTATTGATGAAAAAATCAAGATCAAAACAAATGGAGATAAGGATTTGTTTTATTTGATTTCTAATTTGTATGATCTTTCAAAAAGTGATGTTATTGAATTAAGTGAAAAAAAAGAAAATTTTGAGATAGAAGGATTGATATCCAAACCACAAAAAAACTTTGGGAATAGATCTAGAATGAACATCTTTGTAAATAATAGAATTATTCGAAATTCTAAAATTTTATTTACGTTGGAAAATGCGTACAGGCCATTCATGCAATATTCAACAAAAAAGTTTCCTATAGTATCTATTAACTTATCTGTTCCTTATGATTTTGTCGATGTAAACATACATCCGCAAAAACATGAAGTAAAATTTTCTGATGAAAATACTATACTCTCATTTGTTTATAATACAGTTTCTAAATTATTAAACGAGGAAATTCCGGCCAATACTTTTACTTCGTTTAGTAGTACTAAAAATGAAATATCAAGTCACATAAATGAAGATTTTTCACAGGAAAATCTTTTTGAAAAAGAAAACTTTTCACTTAAGGATTCTCTTCCCATACTTAGATTTATAGGTCAAATAAAAAAATCTTTTATTATTTGTGAAGGTCCAGATGGTATATATATTATCGATCAACATGCAGCTCATGAAAGAATTTTATTTGAAAAATATAAAGAACAAAGTCTTACAAGTGAGTTTCAAAAATTAAATATAGAAAAGTTTATAGATCTAGGGATAATTATGAATTCAAAAATCATAGAAAATATTGAAAAATTTGAAGAATTAGGGTGGGACTTAGAAGAATCTGCTACTGGCCAAATAATTGTAAGAAGTGTTCCTTTTGTTGGAATTTATAAGACTAAATCCTCTGATATAAGTTATATATTAGACCTGATTTCTAAGGACTTAGATAAAAAAAATACAGATACACCTAAAGAAATTATTTCTAAAAGACTTGCATGCCATAGTGCAGTTAGAGCAGGGGACTCCTTAACAAATGAAGAGTGTTATAAATTAATAAGTGACTTAGAAAAAACTGAAAGTCCCTGGGACCCACATGGAAGACCAGCTATCATAAAATTGGATTATGATGACATTTCAAATCAGTTTGGAAGATAGTATAATAATAATTGAATCCAAAAATTTTTTGATTCAAGAAATATGCTAAATTATTTTCATTTACTATCGTCAATATTAGACAACCATCCTAATCGCTTATTGATTTCTCCTTCAGAGAAAAAAATTGTAGCTTCATTTGGAAATTCAGAAAGTATAAAGCTAGAAGATTATAGTAATTACGATAATTTCAAAAGCAAAGTCCTAAGTATGCTAAAAAAGAAAAAAATTGGCTTTGGGAGTATTTCTTTTGATATTTCAAATAATAAAAAAGAAGAAATTTGGAAAGAGTATCCAAATGCTGAATTTATTTTTCCTTCATACACATTGATTTTTGATAATGAAAAAATCAAAGAATTTGGAAAGAATAAAAATATATATGAAAATATTATTAGTAGTACTACAGAATCAAAATTTATGACTAATAAAGTTATGAAAACTAAAGAATATAATTACGATTTATGGGTAAATTTAGTTGAAAAAGCAAAATATGATATCTCCAATAGTAAATTAGAAAAAATTGTAGTAGGAGAATCAATAGAATATTCAAACACAGAGATTAATTTAAAACAAACATTATTAAATATGACTAAAGAATATCCTGATTGTGTAACTTTTCTTTATAAAAATGGTGAAGAATATTTTTTTGGATCCACTCCTGAAAAAGTATTTCAATATAATGAAAAAAAGATCACCACAGATGCTTTAGCAGGCTCCATTCCAAATTACGGTCAAAATAAGGAAGAAATAGAAAAAAACTTTAGTAACACTACTTTACTTGAAGAGCACAAAATTGTTGTGAAATTTTTAGAAAAACAACTATCAAAACTTTCAAAAAATAAAATTAGTAAATCGAAAATTAAAATAAAATCATTAAGTAATATTAATCATCTTTTATTAGAACTTGAAACAAAAGTTGAAAAAAATGATTTTTTCGATTTTATAAGATTGCTTCATCCTTCTCCAGCTCTAGCTGGATTCCCTATATCTGAAGCCAAAGAATGGATTAAAAATAATGAACCTTTTTACAGAGGTTTATACACAGGTTCTATAGGATATGTAGAAAATAATTCTTCATATTTTTTTGCAGCATTAAGATGTGCTAAATATAGCAAAAGAAATAAAAAATTCATAACATTTGCTGGAAATGGGATTATTAAAAACTCTAAAATAAAATATGAAATAAATGAGCTTAATTCTAAATTTCAGGCTATAAATAAATCAATTTCAAAAGAATAAAATGCTAAATCATGACAAACAAATAAATATTTTCTTAGAGCAGTTAGTAACTTATTCAGTCAAAGATATAGTTATAAGTCCAGGTTCAAGATCAACTCCCTTAGTTAACAATATTATAAAAAATAAGCACCTTTTTAACGTACATTTAGTACTAGATGAGAGATCTGCAGGGTATTTTGCTTTGGGTAGATCTAAGATTTCAAATAAAGCAACTGTATTAATATGTACTTCAGGAACAGCTACATTAAATTATAGCCCGGCAATAGCTGAATCATTTTATTCAAAAGTTCCACTTATTGTAATTACCTCGGATCGACCAATGCATTATCGAGATACAGGTTCAAATCAAACTTTAATTCAGAGCGATATATATAAAAATAATATTAATTGGTTTTATGATATTCCTATAACTGAAAAAACAAATTTTATATCTAACGTTGCATATAAATCAATTTATTTATCTGAAAATGCACCACAAGGACCAGTACATATTAATTGGCAATTTGAAGAACCTTTTACAGATAAAGATTTTATAAAAATAAAATCAAATGTTAGAAAAAAAATAACTGATAATAAAAAAATAATTTTAGATCCTGAAAAATTAAAACTTTTCTTAGATATGGTAGTTAATAAAAAAGGTGTAATAGTTGTTGGATCTCACAAATTTGAAAATAGTGAAATATTAGAATTAGCTAAAATAGTTAATTGGCCAATTATTGCTGATCCTTTATCAAACCTAAGAAAATCAGATTACTATGAAAATAATACCATTATAGATACAGGGGATATGATTTTCCGTGAAGAAGATAAAAGAATTAATTCTGAAACAATAATTCATATTGGATCATTACCTGTTTCTAAATATGTATCGAAAAATATGGAAAAAGCTAATAATCATATATTTATTGAAGATTCAGAGAGAATAGCTCACGAATTTTTTGAAATAGATTTACATCTCTTAAGCCTAGATATTATATTGAATGCACTGAAAAATCAAAATAATTTATTTGTAAATAATCATGAAAAAAGAAACCGATATTTTAAAAACTTAAATAATAAAGCTAGAGAAAGTATAAATAAGAACTTTTCTCAAGTTGATGAAATTACTTATAAAAAATCTATTATTAATAATTTGCCTAAAAACTCAATTTATATTTCAGGAAATTCCTTACCAATAAGAATTTTAGACATAATATTAAATAAATGTGATGATATCAAATTTATTGGTAATAGAGGGTTATCAGGGATTGATGGTAATATTTCTATTGCTTCTGGTATTAGTTCTATTACTGATGATCATGTTTTTTTGGATTTAGGAGATTTAGCTTTTATTCATGACTTAGGAGGTTTGATTACTGCAAAAAGAAATGCAAAAAATCTGACTATCATCGTAAATAATAATGGAGGAGGTCAAATTTTCAATTTACTCCCTCAATCAAAAGATCTAGTTGATTTTTATGATGAATGGTTTATAACTCCTCATGAAAATATAAATTTATCAGAGCTAAGCAATAGTTTGAAAATTGGATATTTTAATCCTACTAAAGAAAGTGAACTTAAGGAAATAATAAATAAAGAGATTAAAAATAATATTAATATCATTGAGATGAATTTCAAAAATACTGACTATCGCAATTATAATTCTCATATTAAAAAGGTAATTGAAAATATAAATTTTGATGAATAAGTTGTTTTATAAGATAGAGGGAAATGGGTTGCCAATCATGTTAATTCATGGATTTACAGGCTCTCATAAATCCTTTGAAGAAATTTCAAAATATTTGAAACAATTTTTTAAAGTAATAAGTATCGATTTAATAGGACATGGTAAATCAATGACAAGTGAAGAATCCTATTATACTTTTGATAAATCTATTGAACTAATATTAGAAATTCTTGATGAACTAAAAATCAATAAAGTTAATTTACTTGGATATTCTCTTGGTGGTAGAAGTGCAATGCACTTAGCTGCAAAATGTCAAAATAAAATAAATAATCTTATTTTATGTAGTGCCTCCTATGGATTAGAAAATGAAATAGAGAAGAAAAAAAGGACTGATTCAGATAAAAATTTAATTAAATTACTTGAAAAAAATAAAATAGAAGATTTTGTTAATTATTGGGAGTCAATACCACTTTGGGAGTCAGAAAAAAAATTATCAGTAGAAAAGAAAATTAAGCATAGAAATCTGAGGTTAAAAAATAATTCTTTAGGGCTTGCCTTAAATCTAAAATATCAAGGGCAAGGAATACAAAATAATCTTTTAGAGAGTCTAAAAAAAATCATGAATCGAACGCTAATAATGTATGGGGAGCACGATAATAAATATGAAAATATTTCAAAAATACTTTCTAAATCAATAAGAAGATCAAAAACTATAATGGTTCCAGAATCAGGACATAATATAATATTAGAAAACCCTATATTTGTAAGTAGGGAAGTCAAGGATTTTATTCTCGGAGAAAATAATGACAATTAAATGGCAAACCAAAAATGAATATGAAGATATTTTAGTAGATTATTTTGAAGGAATTACTAAAATTACTATTAATAGACCAGAAGTAAGAAATGCTTTTAGACCTGAAACAATTCAAGAGTTATCAATTGCGTTCCAAGAAGCTGCAGAAGATGACGAAACAGGAGTTGTTTTATTTAGAGGGGCCGGAGAAAAAGCTTTTTGCTCTGGAGGAGATCAAAAGGTTAGAGGTCATGGTGGATACAACGATGATAAAGGGAATCCAACTCTTGGAGTTCTTCCATTACAAAGATTTATAAGATATATGCCTAAACCTGTAATAGCCTTAGTAAGTGGATATGCTATTGGAGGTGGACATGTACTTCAGGTAATATGTGATCTTACAATTGCCTCTGAGAATGCTATATTTGGGCAAACTGGTCCAAGAGTTGGATCATTCGACGCAGGTTTTGGAAGCTCAGAGCTAGTAAGACTAGTGGGAACCAAAAAGGCAAAAGAAATTTGGTTCTTATGTGATCAATACAATGCTGAAGAAGCTCTTGATATGGGATTAATAAATAAAATTGTAAAATATGATGATCTAGAAAAAGAAGGTATAAGTTGGGCAAAAAAAATTCTTACAAAAAGTCCAACTGCTATTAGATTCCTAAAAAATACATTTATAGCAGAATCTGATGGATTAGCTGGTCTTCAAAATATGGCAGGAGATATAACTATGATGTATTACATGACAGAAGAAGCGAAAGAAGGGAAAAATGCTTTCGTAGAAAAACGAAATCCTGATTTCTCTAAATTTCCTAAACCGCCTTTTCATGGATAAATTAAACTCTGTATTAATTGGATTTAGATTAAAAACCTTGCCTGCTGTATTGGGTCCATTGCTTATTGCAGTTGCAATTGGTTTTAATAATTCTGTAGAAATTTATAGAATAGCTTTAGTCCTATCAATAGGAATTTTTTTGCAAATTTTAGTAAATTTGCTTAATGATATTCAGGACTTTAATAAAGGTTTGGATGACGAAAATAGAGTGGGCCCTATGAGAGCATCCCAACAAGGTTATCTTTCAAAATATGAGATGAACATAATTATAATAATAATATTTATTATTTGTTTATCTTTAGGCCTATTAGCATTCCTGATTAGTAATTTTTTCACAATAATTTTAGGTGTGATTTTATTTTTATTAGCATATTCATACACAGGAGGACCTAAGCCTTATGGATATAATGGATTTGGAGAACTAGGAGTAATAATTGTATTTGGACCTATGACTATTCTTGGAAGCCTTTATATTTTTGATATTTATCCTACATTTAAATTATTAATACTTTCTCTAATTCCTGGTATTTCTGCAAGTCTAATTATTTTAGTAAATAATATTAGAGATATGGAAAATGATAAAAACGGAAATAAAAATACCATTGCAGTTATTTTAGGAGAAAAAAAATCAAGACACTTATACTTTTATTTGGTAATTATTATTAGCCTATTAATAATAGCTAATAGTTTAATTTTAGAAAATAATTATTTACTTATATCAGCTATGATAAGTTTTTTTATTTTTCCTATAAAAGAACTAGGATTTAATATAAGGAAAAATAAAGTTTTATATATGCAATTAGATTTAAAAAAATCAAAAGTATCTAGCGAATTAAATTCCACACTTATCAAGACAGTTGTAAGTCATTTTATTTTATGTCTTACTATAAGTATCGTACTGTTAATATAATAAAATTTCAAAAAAAGGATCTTTCAGAAATGTTTGAATACAGTAAATATAAGATTCCTATAAAAGGTCTTAAGAATTCAAAAAAAAGTTATAATTTTCAAGAAATTATTTTCATAAAATCAGATGAATCAGATTTATTATTAGAAATTTCTCCATTAGAAGGATTTAGTAATGAATCAATAAATGAAATTGAAAATATAATAAACACAAAAAAATCCTTTAATATTTCTAAATACCCTTCATTTGAATTCGCTTTAGAAAATTCAAAAAAAATAAAGAAAAATAATATATCTATCAAAACTTCTATTTTGGTTGGAAGTAATGAAGATATTATGAAGAAAGTGTCAAAATTTTTTAATTTAGGATTCAGTTCTTATAAAATAAAGCTTTCTAAAAAAGATTACTTAAAAAAAATAGATGATTTAAAATCTATAAACTTAAAAACTATATTTCGTGTTGATTTTAATAACGAATTTACGATACAAGAAGCAAAAAACATTCTAAGCAATATAGATCTTAAATTAGAATTTTTAGAAGGTATATTACAAAATGAATCTTTTGAAAACTATCTCTTATTGAAAGATTCAAAGCATAAATTATGTTTAGATATAAATTCTAAAAATTTATACTATATAGATCAAATCATAAAAAATAAGTTAGTAAGTTATATTGCCATAAAACCAAAGTTATTAGGGAATGAAAAAAAAATAAAAACACTTGTAAGTAATTGCTACATAAATAATATAAAGTCATATATTAGTTCTTCATTTGAAACTCAAATAGGTTTTAATAAATCAATTTTTCTTGCTAAATACTTAGACGATATATACAAAGAGGAAATAGTTCATGGATTTGGAACGTATGATTTTTTAGATAAATCCTTGCTTGATGGAATTTCAATTGATAGTGGTTTTATAAATTCAATATACTCAGAATTTAATATAGATAATTTATATAAATATCAAACTAAAAATTGGAAAAAGGTAGTTAACTTAGAAATGTTAGAAACGCTTAATTATGCAAAATAGTTGGTTGAAAAATCTAAATAATAACAATGAATTTCTCATTACAAAAGGAAAAAAATATTCTTATGTAGAATTTTATAATCTAATTCTTAAGTATTATGATTTTGCAAAACAAAATATAAATGAAAAAGAAAGAATTTGTTTCATATCAAACAATGTTATTCAGTATGCTATTTTTGCAAATCTTATTCCTATGATGGGAGGAATTTTTGTACCACTTAATCCCAAAAGTCCAAAATATGAAATTGAATCCAAAATGAAACTTATTAATTCAAAAAAAATTATTTGTGATGAGAGTATTAACTTAGGAAATATTAATAATGTTATACAACTAATTCCTTATAAAAAAATCAATTGCACTGAAAATAATAAGCTTGATTTGAATAATTATAATGACACATGTTCTATTTTATTTACTTCTGGTAGTTCTGGAAAGCCTAAACCTGTAAGCATTTCAAGAAAAAATATAGAATCAAGTTGCAAAATTTCTCAAGAAAATTTAAGAGTATCTGATAAGGATATATGGCTTTTATGTATGCCCCCTTATCACGCAGGTGGATTATCAATTATTTATAGAAGCATACTTCTTTCTAAATTATTCTATATTTTAGATAATTTTGATGCTAATGAAGTGATTGAACTTATAGAAAAGTCTAAAGTGTCAATAATATCATTAGTACCAACTATGTTGTTAAGAATATTAGATCTTATGGAAAAAAATAATCAAAATGCTCCTGATGATTTTAATTTTATTTTATGTGGAGGAGCAAAAGTTCCAGAAGAACTAATTTCAAGAGCAAAAAAAGTCAATATAAAAGTATTGCCTACCTACGGTATGACTGAAGCAAGTTCTCAAATAGCTACCGCCAATCCTAATGACATAAATCGTCCAAAAAATTCAGTTGGAAAAGTACTCGATGGGATTGAAATAAAATTTTCTAAATCCAAAGAAATTCAAATAAAAGGACCAAATATTGCAAAATATCTAAATAATAAAAACGACGATTGGCTAAAAACAGGTGATTATGGATATAAAAATAAGGATGGATATTTATTTGTTGAAGGCAGAATTGATGAAATTATAATTTCAGGTGGCGAAAATATTAATCCACGTGAAATTGAGAGTGAAGTTAATAATATACCAGAGATAAAAGAGAGTTATGTCTTTGGAACTAAAGATGATTATTGGGGTCAAAAAGTAAATTTATTTGTAAATTTTAAGGATAAAAATAAAATTTTGAACTTAGATCAAATAAAAAAGTTTTTATTACACATAGATACATTTAAGTTACCTAAAGTACTCCACATTACAAAAAACGAAATACCTAAGTTGAGTAATGGAAAAATTGACCGAAAAATAATTGAAGAACTAATAAATGAATAGTTTCATAAGAAAATATCCTACTTTAGAAAATTATCCCATAACGTGGTCTATTATTTTATTAAATGCTTTGTTTTTTGTTGTTCAAACTATTTCTGGAGGAAGTACAAATACAGTTAATCTTGTCAGATTAGGAGCTAAATTTGATTATGGAATAGCTCAGGGTGAATACTGGAGATTATTAACTGCTACTTTCTTACATATTGGCGCAATACATCTAATATTAAATCTTGTAGGATTATTTATCTTTGGAAGATTAGTTGAAAAAGAATTTCTAAGATTTAGATACTTAATTATTTATTTATTCTGCGGCATTTCATCCTCAATTTTTTCATATTGGTCAGGATCTGCTTTTATAAGCATTAATGAAATCGAAAATTGTAATCAAGGTCTTGGTGCAATAGGGGCGGGAGCTAGTGGAGCAATTTTTGGACTCTTAGGATGTTATGCTGCATTTTTAATGATAAATAAAAATGTTCTTGGTTCAAATGCCCGCGAATCTTTAATTTCAATCGGTTTATTAGTTTTTATAAATGTAATCTATGGAGCTACCGCATCAAATATAGATCAAGTAGCCCATGTATCTGGTCTAATTTGTGGATTAGCTATAGGTTGGCTGCTTAGTCCAGCAAAACAATTGATAATTCTTCCTGATTCACTAAATGATTCTTCTATTCTTATTAGCTTAAATAGAAATAATCTATCCAAAATATTTATTGTTAGCTTTGTAATTTTAATTATAATAACCACAATGGCTTTTTTTCAAAGAACTCAATTCTTAAATGAGCTTTCAGATTTATGTAGATTGGATGTATGGTACAAGATCAAGTAGTTTTGGTAAATTCGATAGTGGATCTTATAGTAGGATCTGGTAATAGCGTAACCAATTCTAGAAGAAGAATAATTGCAGAAATAGTTAGAAAAAATGGATTATTTACTTCAGAAGAAATAACGAAGGATCTTCCAAATATTGGTAGAGCAACTGTTTATAGAACAATTAAGTTATTATATGAATTAGGAAAAATATGTCGAATCAATATTATAGATGATCATAGTTATTACGCTTTATCTTCATCTGACCATCATCATCATACTGTATGCACAGAATGTAATAAAATTGAGGAAATAAACATATCTGCATTAGAGAAATCTATTAGAAAACATGAAAAAGATATTCGCGGAGAATTAGTTTCTCACAATTTAGAGCTGTATATAATTTGTCAAGATTGTATTAAATAATATTTTTACCATATTTATCTAAAGCTAATTTTACTAAATATAAAAATAGTACAGAGAAAATTATAAAAAATATTAGACTAAAATCAAGAGGATTTACAGATAAACCAATAGAAGTCCCAGCTGCAGGAACATGTTCTGAATTAAGCATAGTCATTACTAGTAAACAAATAAAAAAAGATATTCCTGAAAAAACATGAAAATCTCTGTTAGATATTGAAACATATAAATCTTGGTTAAACAATAAAAATAAATAGTGCAGGAGTATAAAAGTTATGATGGCTATAAGATTTCCTATTACTAAACTCTTAAACCTATTTTGTCTATTTTTAGGATGTAAAAATAGTAATGCTACACTTGATCCAATTGCAGCATTTATAACATTATTTGAAAAAGTTTCTCCAAGTAGAATAATTACTGTAATAAAAATTCCAGCAAGCAATGATTGAATTATATGGTATTTTGTTATGAATCCTTTTTTCATCTTTTTTATTCTAACAATAAATAAAAAATAATAATGGTGGAGACGGGGAGGAGTTGAACCCCCCGTCCAAGAAATTTTCTTTCTAAGCGTCTACAGGCTTAGTCGATATTATTATTTTCGTCAACAAAGGCGCAATCGACAAACCATCTATGTTTGCTTATCTAGAAAAATGTTTGAAACATCACTCTAGCAATGATGTTCCTCAGCTTAGGTAATTCGTCGCTCTTTAATATCACCCTAAGCAAAGATACTAAAGAACGTCACTAGCTTAAATTAAGCAGTAGCGAGAGCGTTATTTCGTTCGCCAATCGTTATTTTGCCATTTCATACGTGGTATGACAACACGACCTGCAACTTAGAAATCCATTCCCTGTCGAACCCACTCGTCCCCATATTTCAATTTTAACCTATTTATTTTTACTTTTCAAAACTCTACTAATTGAACGATTAGAATCTTTTTCTCTAATAGACGCTCTTTTATCGTATTTCTTTTTCCCTCTTGCCAAAGCAATTTCGATTTTAATAAAATTTCTTTTCATATATACCGATAATGGAACTATAGTAAGACCTTTTTGTGTCCTTGCACCGCTTAATTTTTCAATCTGATTTTTATGTAATAATAATTTCCTATCTCTAATAGGATCATATGCTTCTGTATTAGAATCAAATTTATATTCCGCAACATGGCAACCAACAAGCCATGCTTCTCCTTTATTCACTAATACCCTTGACTCAGCAATAGATAAATTGCTATTCCTAATAGACTTAATTTCAGGACCGTTTAAAACAATTCCCGCCTCAAATTTATCAAGAATTTCATAATCATAATAAGCTTTTCTATTTCTAGCAAATGTCATATGTTAATTATTTGTTTCAAAGTTAAGTTGAGTGATTGCTGCATCTATTTGTGTGTCATAAAATTCTGATGATTTTGAAGAAGCTTCCGGTAAAGAAACTACAACATCAGGTTCAATCCCTACTTCATGAATTTCTCTTCCATTGGGTGTAAACCAATGAGCATTTGTAAGAAACATTCCTCCACCATTAGATAAATTTCTAACAAGACTAACGCTTCCTTTACCATATGTTTTTTCACCTATTAATACGCTTCTACCGTAGTCTTGGAGAGCACCAGCCATAACTTCAGAACCACTTGCAGAACTTCCATTAACCAGAGTGACTATAGGAATTTGTGAAAATCTTCCAATTTCATTTCCAGCTTTCCACATCGTTTTCTTTCCTTTTGCATCAATTTCATATGTAATTAATTCTTCTTGTAAAAATAAAGCAGTAGCATTAACTGCTGAACCCAATAATCCTCCTGGGTTATTTCTAATATCTAATATTATTCCTAAAGCTTTATCTTCATTTATAGCTTCTTCTAGAGCATCATAAAGTTCTTCAGGAGTACTTTCTACATATTGATTTATTCTTATTTTGACATAGTTAGTATCAGGTACTAAATCTTTTTGAACACTAGGTTGATTGATTTTAGCTCTAACTACCTTAATCTCAATCGGTTCAAATTCTCCAATCCTTTCAATAGTTAATAGTACTGAGCTTCCTTCAGGCCCTCTTATCAAAGTAATTGCTTCATTCAAGGACAAACCTATAATACTTTCGCCATCAACCTTTATAATTTTGTCACCTCCCTTTATTCCTACAGCTTCTGCAGGGCCTCCAGTTATTGGAGAAACAATAATTACTGAAGATTGATCATTAGACATATCAACATAAGCGCCTATACCTTGATAAGAACCTGTTAAATCCGTACTTGCTATTTCCCACTTATCTGGAGGAACATAAGTTGAGTGTTTGTCATCTAATGTTTTAATAAGAGATTTGATTGTTTCATCATTCATTTTGTCATGATTAATCTTTGATCGATCAAAATATTCATCATTAATAAAATTATAAGCTTCCATTAATGTTGATAGATCCTCAGACCCTGATTGTGATTTAGTTGATTGCTTTATTACTATTTCATTTACAGGGTTATCAGATTCCATAAAAATAGTATTTATAAAAAAGCCCAGCACAAAAAATGCAATAGAAAATAGGGTAATAATTAAAGTAGATTTATAGTTTTTAAAGAATTTTTGCATTTTATTTTTTTGATTATTAATTTAAAGTATATTCCATAAGAATAATAATCATAAGTTAGATATCAATACAAATTGAAAGGAAACTATTATGCCTAAGTATATTATTGAAAGAAATATTCCTGGAGCAGGAGAAAGAAAAGATAATTCGGGTGCAGTTAATTCAAATAAAGTCTTAAAAGATATGAATGATGAGGGTAAAAATATTCACTGGCAACATAGTTATTCTACCCAAGATAAAGTGTATTGTGTTTATATTGCAGATAGTCCTGATCTTGTACTAGAGCATGCAAAAAGACTTGGAGCACCAGCAGATAAAATAGAGGAAATAAAAGGAATCAGCGATCCAACTTCTGGTGAGTAAAAATTTATAAAAAAATATTTTTTGAAGAATTATTTCTAAACAAATAGTAGAATTTAACTATGAAAAAAATATTATCTATATATTTGCTTGGACTATTGCTTCTAGGATGTTCATTTATTGAAGATACAGAAGAGGTAATATCTTCTAATTTAAATTCAGAAAAAACAGATAGTTTATCCGAAGACAAAACAACAAAAGCAACATCTATTCCGCCTACAGCAACACCTATTCCTCCTACAGCAACATCTATTCCACCTACAGCAACACCTATTCCTCCTACAGCAACACCTATTCCTCCTAC